>ULLM01004364.1_pt1 | contig 13667 bp, 19 predicted proteins | sample 1951431 | NCBI WGS metagenome assembly ULLM01 (sample SAMEA4835528, study PRJEB28245) | human gut metagenome | biome: gut microbiome; material: fecal sample | place: Denmark | collected 2008
GCCAAGTCCGAAATTCCCGAGAAACAAGGCGAGAATTACGCCCGCTATGCCGATAATAACGAGAAATTCCGTCTTTTTTGCCGATACGAAACTTAAAAATCCTTTCCTCGGTTCAGCCGTTTTTTCGCTCAATTCTCACCGCCTCCTTTCCGACGTTTGCCGCCGAAGCGACGATTTCCGTAATCCTTCCCGAAATAATTATATTCGCGGATTCTCCGCGTATTACCGCATTTGCAAGGCTTACCGTAATAAGAGTTATATTCATTCCGTCTTCGCCGAAAGTCGCCTCCGCTCTTACCTCCGCGCCCTCTATTCCGTAACCCGAAAGCAGACCTTCCAATCTCTTTTCCGTCTGTCGCAGTCTCTTTTCGTTAAGAGATTCCAGAAGGCTTTCGTCGATATAAGCTTCTCTCGCTTCTTCCGTAAGAAAAGAAAAATCGGGCAGCGCCTCTCCGTTTACGAGCGACGGAACGGGAAAAGCCAGCAAGAAAACTATAAACACCGAAACCGCGCTTTTTACGTAACCTCTCGTTTCGCCCTCGGGAAGAATCGCATCCGCGAGAATCGTAAGCACGGTCGCTCCCGCTATCGATAAAATCCACGACTTTATATCCATACCTACACCCCGACGACGTTATTCGCCGTAATGGTAAGAAGACTCAGAAGAATGAGAAGCATCGCTCCCACCGCGATAAGCGCGGCGTTGAGAACGGTTATTCTCTTTGAAAGTCCGTAAAGAAATCCGACTACCCGCTTGTCTGCGACCGGCTCGATAACCGACGCGGTAAGCTTTAAAAGCAGCCCGAATACCGTAACTTTAAGCACGGGCACGAATACCGTCGCAAAAAGCAATAAGACTCCCGCGGCTCCGACGGCGTTTTTTATAAGCACCGTCCCCGCTATAAACAGATCCATTCCGTCCGAAACGAACCCGCCTATTATCGGGACGTAATTCCTCGCCGCGAATTTAGCCGCGCGGAAGCTTATTCCGTCGGTAACCCCCGCCGTTATGCCTCTGACGGTCAGAAACGCCGAAAACACCGTAAAAACCACCGCCATAAGCCTTGCGCACAGACTACCGAAAAACTCCGAAAGTCTGCCGAGCCTTACGTTTTCGGAAAGATTCGACACTATCGTGAAAACTACCGACACGATAAAAAGCGGAAGCACGATTTTGCCGATAATCTGCATTATCCCACCCGAAAACACCGCCGCCGCAGGTCTGTAAACGGCCGCTCCCGTACCCGCGCCCAGAGCCGTCATAAGAGTCAGAAGCACGGGCATTATCGCTTCGGTCAGCTTCGTTACCGAATCGGCCACTCCCTCCGCCATATCGCAGACCGCATAAACTCCCGAAAGAGTCAGAAGGATTATGAGCGTATAAAACGCATAAAACACCGCGTCCGAAGTTCCCGAAAGAAGGGTTTTCGTCTTCATATCGGTTATGATTCCTCCGAGTACTGCAACGGCTCCTATCGTCAGAAACAAAGGTATCTGTCCCGTCGCCCAGCCGAATATCATACCCGCAAACGCCTCGAAAAAAGAAGACTTTCCCGCGGAAAATTCCCCCGAAAGTATCTTCCTCACTTCGCCGGCAAAGCTTCCTCCGCCTATCGCCTCGGAAAAAGGTTCCGTAAGTTCCTCCAGCTCCCCGAAATCTATTGCGTCGAGCTGAGTTTCTATGTTTTCGTTGAGCCGCTCCTCCGCGCTTTTCCGACTATCCGAAGCGAAAACCGTTCCGCCCGAACATAACGCAATCACCCAGAAAAAAGCCAGAAACGCTCCGATTACGGCGATTTTCAGACGTTTTTTCCTTTTGTCCCCGGCAAACAGACTTCGTATTTCCGTCCGGATTTCTCCTGCGCGATTATCCCTTCCTTCACTTTCCCCGAAAATAAGTCTTCCGTAAATCTTCCGCTTTTCTCTTTCTCCGGCAATATTCGCTCTCCGCTTTCTTTCGGGGATTTTCGTTTTTCCTCTTCTTTCGGGAATTTTCACGGCAGCATATCTCCTATAACGCCGATAAGGGCTTTTATCACGGGAAGAGTCAGAAGCATTACGGTTATCTTGCCCGCAAGCATTACCTTGTCTGCGATGCTCTTGTTTCCGGAATCGACGCAGACCGACGACGTGAATTCCGCTACGTATCCCACGCCGATGATTTTGAGAACAGACCTGAAAATCCGACCGTCGGGGAAAAACTCGTCCGCAAGCCCGTGAAAAGTCGCTATAACCTCGAAGAGCGAATCGAGAATCATCAAAACTATGACGAGTCCCGCGCTTATCGCAAGTATCAAAGCAAGAGTCGGGCGGCTTTCCCGAAGAAGCGTAACCGCCGCCACCGAAATTATCGCAACGCCCGCGATTTTAAGTATATCCATAACTCCTCCGCTCCCGAAAATCCCGAAACTTCCGTCCGAAAATCCTCTCTCACCGATAAATCCGCGATTATCAGCAAAAATCACATACTCCGATAAATCACGCACTCGCGCTAAAAATCGAAAAGATTCTTTATCGTGTCGAAAAGCTGCACGACCATATCTATTACCATAACGAGAACTATAACGAGAGAGGCTATCGTCGTAAGCGTCGCAAGCTCTTCTCTGTTGGATTTTTTCAGCAGCACGGATATAAGCGCGCTTATAAGACCTATCGCGGCTATTCTGAAAATGATTTCCACGCCCATAAAGTTTTCCTCCGTCAGAACAGAAGAATGCACACGAAAATTCCGCAGAGAAGTCCGATTTTCACGCAGCCCGTTCCGTTCCTTTTTTCTTTCTCGGCAGCCTGCCTCAGTCTCTCTCCGAATCTCTCCGAAAAAAGAGTAACGTGACTCAGCTGCCCCTCGGCGTCGCTTTTTCCGAGTCCGTCGAAGAAGTCGTTTATCTCCCGCTTTTCGTCGCGGCTCAATCCTCCGAGCTTGCAGTAACAGCCGTCTTGCGGAAGGGAAAACTTCTTTTCCGCGCAGTAATTCCTTATCGTTTCTCCGAGCGCGGGGCCAGCGTAACCGAGACATTCCCCGAAGATTCCGTCAAGCGTCGGACGGGTATAACGCATATAAATGGCGCATTCGTTCAGAAGCCTCAGCAAATCTTCGTAAAATCTCCTTTTCTCCCTCATTTTCATAAGAAAACAAGCCCCTATTCCTCCGCCCGCGCAACAAATAAGAAAAAATCCCGCGTATCTCATATCTTCTCCTTTTTTCGGGAAACTCTCGTTACCGAAACTATCTTCTTATCCCTTCCTATGACCGTGAATATATCGAAAAGTTCCGCGTTTTTTCCGAGCTTTGCCATAGCGTCCTCAACGTCCTCGCCGTGCACCGACGCAAGCACTCTCGTTCCTCCGAGTATACAGAGCCTTACGTTTTCCATATCCTCGGGAAACAATTCGTCGGTTACGATTACCTGCGGCGACATACTCCTTACGACGCTCTCGAAAGCGAATTTTTTCGGACAATTCGTAATTACGTCGCAGCCCGTTATAACCCTTCCGTCCGAGCCGCAAAGCTCTCCTCTTTCGTCGATGACCGCAACCTCTAAACCTTTTTTCCCGAGATAAGCCGCCGCGTCCCGAAGAAAAGTCGTTTTCCCGCACCCGCAAGGCGCGATGACGAGCAGCGAACCGCCTTTATCCAACTCCTTCCAGGCGGCGGACGAGCAGCCGGGAACGTCGTGCGGCACTCTTATGCACAGCGAATAAACCTTCCTTACGGCTTTTATCCCCTTTTCGTCCCTGACGACCTCTCCCGTAACGCCCATTCTTACGCCCTCTCCGAGATCTATAAATCCCTGAGCGACCTGCTCTCCGTAGGCGTAAACCGAATTCCTGCACGCCCTGACGAATACCTCGGCTACGACCGATTCGGAAACCTTTATCGCTTTTTCCGCAGTCGCTGTTCCGTTTTCTCCGAGATAAACCCTTTTCCCTCCGTAAGCCGCGCATAATGGCTGTCCGCTCCGTAATCTTATTTCCGTAATCCGCGTGTAATCGAGTTTTTCCGCCGCTTTCATATACGCAGGCGGCAATACGTCGCTCAAAATCATCTTTCTTTCCGCCTTTTCCGACCTTACATCATTCTATTACCGCCGAAGCCCGAATATTCGCGGACAAAGTAATTATAAAAAACAAGCCCGGGTTTTTTCTCCGGAAAAACCGAAAAGGAAAACTCAACTTATAAAAACGCACAAAAAAACCGCCCTTTCGGGCGGATAAATCGTCTGTTCAAAATATGAAAACTTCTTTAAAATATAAACCGTTATAAAAAGATTCTTTTTTAATCCGAACTTACTTAATACGGAAAATTGCAGTTATCGGCTCTGAGCGATAAGCGCTTTAAGCATTACTCCGAGCTGAACGACCGAATCGGCTATATAGTCGGCTCCCGCGTTTTTAAGGTGTTCCCTGCCTCTGTATCCGTAAGCCGCGCCCACGCATTTCATTCCCAGACCGTGCGCCGTCATAACGTCTACGTCGGAATCCCCTACGTACACGGCTTCGTCGCGCGTCAATCCGAGAGCGTCGAGCGCGAATTCGCAGCCGTCCGGCGCGGGCTTGATTCTTATATTCGCGTCCGAACCTACGGCGAAATCTATAAGCTCTCCGAAAACCTTCTCCGCGATGACTTTCACGGAATCGTTCATCTTGTTCGAAACTATGACGCGCTTTATCCCGCTTTTCCCGAGATCTTCGAGCAACTCGCATACTCCGTCGAATTTCCTCGCGTTCGCCGCTCCGTGTTCCCTGTAATGCTCGCGGAAAATCCTCTCCGCTTCTTCTCTTTTTTCTGGAAAACCGCGCGTTACTCTCGCGATAAGAAGACTTGCGCCGTTTCCTATGCTCATTCTGACCTTTTCGAGGCTGACTTCGGGAATACCGCACTGCTTGAGGGCGTAATTTACGCTTTCGTAAAGATCCGGAAGCGTGTCGGTCAACGTTCCGTCCAGATCGAATAATACTGCTTTGATCATCTTTGGTTTACCGCCGCAAAAGAGCGGTCATTCCTCCGTTCCGTTATTGTTCCTGCACTGCTTTATGGCCTCTACGGCAAGTCTGTCGCAGCGGTTGTTGAATTCGTTTTCGTCGTGACCTTTCACCCAGACGAAAGTTACCTCGTGTTTGTTGACCTCGTAAATAAGAGCCTTCCAGAGGTCCTGATTTTTGACATCTCCGCCGCCCGCGGCTTTCCAGCCTCTTTTGAGCCAGCCGTCTATCCAGCCTTCGTTGAACGCCTTGACCATATACGACGAATCGCTGTAAAGCGTGACGCGGCACGATTCCCTGAGCGCGCGAAGCCCCTGCACCGCCGCAAACAGTTCCATTCTGTTGTTGGTGGTTTCCTTCGCGTAGCCGGAAATCTCCTTTTCCGCTCCGTTATACATAAGAATCGCCGCCCATCCGCCCGTCCCCGGGTTTCCCGAGCAGGCTCCGTCGGTGTAAATCTCAACGCTCTTCATATAAACCCCTTTTTCCGAAAGTCGGGTAGTATTATATCACGAATAAGTCCCCGTGTAAAGGATTTTCCGCCCTCCGTCAAAAACGAATCCGCCGATTTTTTCCGCGAAAAAAGGCGTCCCTTCGAGGACGCCTCTGACTGCAATATTATTCGCCGACGTACGGAAGAAGAGCCATGTATCTCGCGCGCTTGATGGCAACCGCAAGTTCACGCTGATGTGCGGCACAAACTCCGCTCATTCTTCTGGGAAGAATCTTTCCCTTTTCGGTGATATACTTTCTCAGCTTGCCGATATCCTTGTAGTCGATGGCTTCGACCTTATCTACGCAGAAGGTACAGACCTTCTTGCGAGCGGGACGGCGAACCGGTTTTTTTACAACTTTTTCTTCACTCATTTTTATTCTCCTTAAATAGCAATCTTAGAACGGAAGCTCTCCGTCATCGTCCTTGATGACTTCGAGTTCGTCGATTTTGTTCTTCTGCGCTCTCGGCTGCTGCATAGACGCCGGCTGACTTCCCGAAGAATAATCGTCGTTGCTTCTCGGGACAAATTCGACGTTGTCTACGAATATGTCGGTAGTGTATCTCTTGGTACCGTCCTGAGCGTCGTAAGAACCTGTTCTTACAGACCCGACGACCGCACAAGGCGATCCCTTATGAAAATATTTACTTACGAATTCCGCATTGGAACGCCACGCGACGCAGGGCAGAAAATCCGCCTGTCTTTCCGTCGAATCCTTGCTGTACGGCCTGTCCACCGCAAGAGTGAATCTGCATACCGACGTACCGCCGGACGTAGTGCTGAGTTCGGGATCTCTCACGAGTCTGCCAATCAAAATAACTTTATTCATAATTCCTCCGGGTCATTGTCTGAAGGCGGAAAAAGCCTTCGTCCGCGCGTTTCCGATTATTTTCTGATAACCATATGACGCATAATCGAATCGGTAATATTCATGACACGTTCGATTTCGGCGGGAACTTCGGGATTGCCGGTGAAGTTCATGAGCACGTAGTAGCCTTCGGTCTTGTAATCGATGGGATAAGCAAGCTTCTTGGCGCCCCATCTGTCAACGGTATCAACCGTGCCGCCGGCTTCCGTAACTATATCGGAAAACCTCTGAATAACGGTGTCTTTGACCGAATCTTCAGCGGTATTGTCGATAACGTACAGTACCTCGTAATTATTCATATCGCACCTCCTTATGGACTTTTGACCTTCCTTTCGGAAAGTAAGGAATCTTCCCTCTTAGGGGAAAACTGCAAAACTGCGTCGTTTATTATAGCAGATTTCTTTTCTTTTTGCAAGGAAATTAAGCGTCTTTTTTGAAGATTATCCATTCCTTTTTCGTATCGCAGCAGTATCCTGAACCGCTTTAGGAAGCCAAGCCGCATTTGCATAATCTAAAGGAATTACCAACTCTTGTATCTTATCTTCCTCGGTCGGTCTTTTAATGTCTTCGGGCAAATAATCCAGTCCGACTTCCCGTAAGCTCATAACGCCATCATGAATCCAACCGACTGCCTGTCCATCACAGTAGAGGCAATAACAGCCAAACATCTTTTTTACTTCGATATTCAAGCCTTTAAGATGATTCATCCACTCTCGGACTATGTTTTCTGATTCATAAGCCATTCAAACACCTCCCGCAAATCCCGATTTGTCTTACGTCAACGATTTTCGGTATCCGGTTGCCGCTATTGGTTCGGGAAACCCGAATCGGCTTTATTATTCGCGTCAAACGTCGGTATTGAAAATCGTTGCCGCACCATAATTACTGTCTTTATCTACGATTTGCAAATCGAACTTATGCCACAACATATTGCTTTCGGCCGTTTCAACCTGAATAAGAAATGCGGACATTTCACGATCGCCCGCAAATTCCTTGACCGAATTTATCGTAATAACGGGCATCTCCCGATTGTCTATAACGACCTTTATAGTAATATCCTCCGGAGCAATGTCTTGCACTCCCTGTCGGAATTTCGGTAAACTCATCGGTCTGAAATATGCCATCAGGCTATTTCCGGCACCCTTGACTTCAAATACGTGTAGTCCGTATATCTCCAATTTATCAAAGCTTACGTCCAAAGACATATCGTTTTGAAGCGTGATATTTTGACACCAGTATTCCAGATAGTTGACTCCATAGTCTTTTACCGCCGTCAAAAACGGATATTTGCCTGCCGGCATATCAAGCTTATAATAGCCGCTTTCGTTGCTCTCCGCGCTAAAGAGCGTAATAAAGTCTTCTCCTTTCACTTCAATGTGAGCATTTGCGACAGGCGATTTGTTTTTGTCCGTTACATATCCTTCGAGAATCATTTCGAATACCTCTCTGAATTCAGATTTATCAATTATAATACCGTTCTTTACTGTTCCTGATTGTTGATAGTTTCGAGATATTTATTAGCCTGCTTATTTTCCAAACAGAGCAATATGCAAATAATGATATCAAGAACAACAAAAGCAAGACAAACTATTGCTTGGCTGAAATTCAAACCAAATATCAAAGATACAACGGGAATGATAATTGAGGCATAAAAATATGTCGGAGAAAAATAAATCCAATAGTAAGGCAGGAAATGCGCGCCGATAACAATGGCTTGCACCATAATCATTTTATCCGGAACGGCGAACATTGCCCACACAGCAATCGTAAGGTACAATATCTGATTGAGCGCCGCTACAAGAGCGAGACTGCTAAGTGGGTTTTCTTTACTGATTATATTTACTTTTATTACTTTACCAAACAACATTCCGACGGGCATAAATAATGCAGAGCAACACATTGCAATAATATTTTTTACCGCAATATCAAGATTTGTGAGAAAAACAATCAGCATAGCCGTCCATACAACTGCGGATGCCATAATAAAAGCCAATCCTTTCTTTTGACTAACCGCATATTCGATTTTCAATCTGTTCAATACTTTCTTTTTTGAGTTATTCTCAGACATAATCTTGCCTCCTTTTCATAAATGTACGATTCGTCCCGTACTTTTTCCGAATAGATTATACCGGAAAAACGCGAAAAAATCAATTGAATTATACACTGTTTTTTCAAAAACAACGAAAAGAAGGAAATTATGAATAAAAAATATAACGCCGGACAGATTCTGCGCTTGGTTTACAAATCCTTTCGGATTTCCGACATCGCTCGGTTTTAAACGAAAACGGTCTGTATTGATTCGCTCCGCAAAAAAAAGTCGGATAAGAATATCCGACTTTTACGTAGTTTACCTGAAAAACTGTCTGAGCGCAAGGAAATATCCGATATTTTTCCTGTTTTTCGATTTTTATAAAGGAAGCTCGGAAAATCAATATAACTCTTGTTTTTTGATGACGTAATGTTTATTTTGGTCAAAAACGAAAAGATATAACGCTAAGGCGTTTTTCGTCTACTATCTGGATAAAAGCCTTGTCTGCGGAAACTACTCTATCCGCGAGGACGGAGTAAGGCTGGACGCGGGAAATATGCCTATGTGGGATTACGACTACTTTGACCGTTCGCCGCTGACCGAGGACGAGGTGAGTTACTACGCGAACATTCTGGACTTCGACGTTCTCCGCAAGGGCAAGCAGATAATAAAAGACCGCGTAAATAACGCGGTCTTTAAAAATCCTCAGCAAAAATTATTATGCCCGTGGAAAAAATTTTCCCACCGATACATAGGCATTATTATTGTACTCAATTTTGCTACAAAAAGCAATACTTTTTTAGAAAAAATCTGAATTTTTTATAAAAACGGTAAATTTTCAGTTATTCGCTTGCATTTTTCGATTAAAAATGATATTGTTCCCGAGCAGTTCCGGCAACGCAGCCGAAGAGCGAACTTTTAACTTCTGTCGTTCTCTGCCTGAATCGCCTCGAACGCAAATTCGGTAAACTTTTCCGTCACGTTTTCAAAACCATAACCGTCGACAACGGTTCGGAATTCTCCGATTTCAATGGCTTACAGCGCAGTATTTTCCGCGGAAAACGGACGACGGTTTACTATTGCCACCCGTACTGCTCGAGCGAGCGCGGCAGCAACGAAAGGCTTAATCGCGAAATCCGTCGGCTTATTCCGAAGGGAACGAATCTCGGAAAACTCACTCAATCCGAAGTCAACGCCGTTGAAGATTGGGTTAACAACTACCCTCGGCAAGTCCTCGGTTTTGCGACTTCGAAGGAGCTTTTTGACGAAGAAATCCGACGACTTGAGTGCGGTTAAATTTGTAACTTTCTGCTTCGAAACTAAATTTATAAGTCATTTATGACTTAAATTGGACAAGTCTGACCGCTTGTCTTTTCGTGCTACGTTTTTTCGTCGGAAATTACTGTCAAAAGCTTTCTCTCATCGTAAAACAGGCTCTGAAATATTTCAGAGCCTGTTTCCCTGTCCAAATTTTGCTTTATCCTAAAAAATTTTCAACTATTTTCGCAAAATATCTTGACATTTTCAAATCTTAATATATATACGAAAAAGTCAAAATATTTTCAACGATTTTTTAAAAAATATTAGCCGCCGAGCGTTTTCCTTCATATAAAGAAGTACAAGCAAACAAAACGGAGACGAAAATTCTCTTCCGACTCCGTCGCTGTCGGCGGTTATGGCGGACAGAAAGCCTGAATCAATATCTTTCAAAAGAAGAACCAAAATGAGTAAGATGGAAAACGAAAATAAGCAAAACAACGTTCGGGCGGAAAACAAGACCGAAATTCCCGACGAAACCCTTGAAAACGTTTCGGGCGGCAGAAGATTTACTACGCGCAGAATGTGCAAAAAATGCGGAGAAATTTACAGTGGCAACTGTTGTCCGAAATGCAAAGAACCCGCAGATTTCCGTTGAATTCAAACGGCTCATTCTTTACGGAAACGAACGGAAAAACGGGCGCGAAAAATCCGGATACCGAAGAAAAACCGAAAGCCTTGTCCGATTATCGACGGTCTGAAAACAATCCTGCGCCGGAACGGCTGATTTCCGAAACGGCGCAGGCTTTCGGCTGTGAAGCATAGAATAATGCCGTTTTCGTCATCGCCGCGGGCGATACCGACGCAAGACGCAAAAATATCGGCCGAATAAATCCGTCCCGTCTGTTATCACCCGAATTACGCGTCCGCCGCCTCGGTCACGAGGAAAGGTTTTCGTCCATAACGGCTATCAGTTCTACGATACGGTCGTATTCCTTTTCGACCTCGGAAAACAACTCCGCCGTATTCCCCGAAGCTCTGCCGCGCAATATTTCCGTCAACACGGAAAGCGGTTTACTCATTCCGTCAAAACCGAGATTGAGCGAAATCCCTTTGAGCGTATGAGCGGCTCTGAAAGCTTTTTCGTTGTCTACCGATTCGAGCGCGCGTTTAAGCTCCCGAAAATTGGGATCTCTCGGGAATTTCCTCATAATATAAGCCAACGTTTCTTCGTCCCCGAATCTTTCAAGAACGTTTGCGTAATTATCTCCCGTCATTTCATAAAGCTCATCGATTCTCATTTTTTTCGGTCTCCTCTGTTTTTTACGCTCTCGGCCACAACCCGAATAAGCTCGGATCTGTCAATGGGTTTTGCAAGATGATAATTCATCCCGGCCTGTCTGACTCTTACTACGTCGTCGGAAAACGCGTTAGCGGTCATAGCTATTATAGGAATATATTCGGCGTCTTTTCTGTCCGCCGATCTGATTATGTGCGCAGCCTGAATTCCGTCGCACACGGGCATCATAACGTCCATAAGCACGGCGTCGATACTGCCGACAGCGCTCTTTTTTAAAATATCCGCGGCTTCGAGACCGTTGACTGCGGTGATTACCTCCGCGCCCGCCGTTTTCAGAATAAAAACCGCTATCTCGAGATTAAGCTCGTTATCTTCCGCGACGAGAATCCTGTAGCCCGCAAGAGCTTTTCGTTCAGGCTCGGATACATCTTCCCGTTTTTCGGGCTGTCCCGCCGTATCGAACGACAGTCTCAGCGTGAATACCGTTCCTTTGCCCTTTTCGCTGGCTACGGAAATGGTTCCGCCCATTCCGTCAACTATCTTTTTAACTATGGACAGTCCCAGCCCCGCCCCGCCCGAGCTTGCATCGTCGGTTTTCTCCTGAGAAAAAGGCTCGTACATTATCTTCTGGAAGTCCTCGCCGATACCTGTCCCCGTATCCGAAACCGTAAACTCGTACGAGGCTCTTTTTCCGTCGAAATCCGTTTCCCTGCACGAAAAGCCGATGCTTCCGTTCTCCCGATTGTATTTTACGGCGTTTCCGAGAAGGTTGACGAAAATCCGTTTGAGCTGTACCGCCGCGCCGATCAGATCGTCGTGTACGATTTCCGGTTCGCTCACAGACAGAGTTATGCCCTTTTCGCGAGCCTGAAGGTCGATAAGCTCTCCCGTTTGATTCATAAGCTCGGTAAGACTGAAAGTTTCGTCTTTCCACTTAAAGTCGCCCGTATCGAATTTCGTCATATCGAGAACGTCGCCGACGAGATCGTTCAGATATCCGGCGGCTTTCCGGACTTTTTCGCGGCATTCTTTCTGTTTTTCGGCGTCGTCCGCATAATACTCGGCTATACCGACCATTCCGAGAATACCGTTTATGGGCGTCCGTATATCGTGACTCATTCTGCGGAGAAACTCGGTTTTGACTTCGTTCGCGCGTATTGCGTCCTCCGCAAGCTTATCCAGTTCTTTGCGGTAAATCTCGTCGTTTTTCTGCTGTTCGATACGTTTATTGCGGAGGAATACGTATCTTATCGAGAAAAACGCGCAGACAAACAGGGCGTACAGCATTACGGAGGTCAGAGCCACGGTCGTTCTGTTCGTAAAGACGTCGGCTCCCGGCATAAAAACGTAAATATAGTAACTTCTGCACTTTCCGCGCATGGCAAAATACTCGCCGTGAGAAGCGGTAAGAAGCTTACCGAAACCGGGAATAGTCCGCAGCTCGCTTACCACGGGACATTCCGCAGCCGCGCAATCGGCAAATCCGGAATCGTTTGCCGCAATTACGTTCACTCCGTCGGTAACTACTATCTTTCCGTTCTTTTCGAACTTATAGCCCGTAAGCAGCGTGTTTATGGACAATCTCGAACCCGAAGAAACCGATGCGTCCTGACGGACGTAACAAAGTATGATCCCCTTCGTATCCTGTCTTGCAACCACGGCGTAATCATAACAATACGTCCCCTCGAAAATCCTCTCGGAATAAGTTTTGAACGATATATCCTCGACCGACGCGAATTTATTTATGACGTGCGACCAATCGTCCGCGTCCCTTCCGTCCGAACAAAACGAATACCGCGTTCCCGCGAGACTGTCCGTGATTATTATTCCGGTAAGGCGCTTTTCTTCGACCTGACTTTCAAGAAGCTCCTCCACGGAAGTTCTTACGAAAACGAGATCTTTTCTTATTTCCATTGCCTTATCGACAATCTGAAAGAGCGATTTCGTACATTCTTCGGCGTTTTTCTCGTCGTAGATAATACACTGCTGCTCGATATATTCTATAAGCTCGGAAAACCTTCCCGACGCGTCGGTTTTACACGATTCGGTCGCGATCGCAAACACCGCTCCGCACAAAACCAGCCCGACGGCTGCCACAATAAGAATAATTCCCGTAAGAGAACCCTTAATCTTCATCGTTTTCCCCATAATCAAAACGCAATGACCTTTTCCGGATCGAGTCCGTATTTTATCACTACTCCGGCAATAAAGCCGTCCTTTTTCATTTCGTCGAGAGCTTCGTTCAGCGCGTTTATCAACGCCTTATCTGTTCCCTTGAGAAAAGCCGCGCCGATTTTTACTTCGAGAAGCGCTTCGTCCAGGATCCGATATTTCCACGACGAATTTTTCATATACTCCGCAAGAGCCGTTTCGTGTCCGGCTATCGCGTCTACGTAACCGTTATTGAGAGCCGCGAATATATTGTCGAATTCGGTCAGGCAATAGAGATTCTTTATTTCGGGAATCCTCGGATCGCTCATTCCGGAAAATATCTCGTCGGACTTGGACGTGGCCTGTACGGCAACGCTTTTCCCTTTAAGGTCAGCAAAAGTCGTTATGGGACTGTCCTGCCGCACTGCAACGACCTGTCTGCTGTTCATATACGGTCCTATCCATTCGTAACGGTCTTCGCGTCCGGTCATACTGAAACTTCCCCACAGACAATCGACCTTTCCTTCGGCAAGAAGAGTATCTTTCTCCGTCCACTCTATATTTACGAATTCGGCTTTATATCCC
>ULLM01002289.1_pt1 | contig 13185 bp, 8 predicted proteins | sample 1951431 | NCBI WGS metagenome assembly ULLM01 (sample SAMEA4835528, study PRJEB28245) | human gut metagenome | biome: gut microbiome; material: fecal sample | place: Denmark | collected 2008
GTACTTGTTGCTTCTTTAGCAATGGTATTTGGAGTCGGTCTAGTAAACAATGAAAAGAATGCGAAAGCTGAAGCCACAATTTACAAACAGACTATTTTTTCTGCAGCCAACAATAGTGCCGGTAATTCATCTTACACGGGAACATTTAATAACACGACAAATGGTTTTACTGTAAAAGTTGACAAGGGTAATAATAACAACAATGGCTGGGGAGGACACGTTCGTTTTGGACAAAAGAAGGTTGCTTCTAAAGGAGCAATTACAACCAACATAGCAATCGATAAAATGATTACTCGCATTGATCTTACTATTGGTGGAAAGTGTGCAAAAGTAAATGCAATTAATGTCTATGCTGATGCAAATGCAGCACCAACTACTTTAATTGGTTCCTTCACTGATTATGCAACAAATAAGACAATCTCATTAGATGTTTCAGCAAAAACAACCACAAATTTATTCTATAAAATTGAATTTGATATGCTTGCTGGTGCTAATGGCAATTTAGATATTGGCCAGATTGACTTTTATATTAATGAGGATACTCCTCAAAAAAAATTAGATCGTATCGTTGTTTCTGGATTTGATACAAGCGCATTCTATTACGTTGGAGATACAATCAAAGCAAGTGATATTACAGTGACAGGTGTATATGAAGACAACACCGAAGTGGCAATCGAAACTGGTTATACTGTAGATCCAGAATTACCATATACTCTTACCTCGAGTGACGTGGGCTCTAAAACAATTACAATCACTTATGAAGGTTTAATCAATGCTGTTACTATTATTGTAAAAGAAAAACCAACCGATTTAGTTCTATCCGAGATTAAGATTACTGAGGGTGAAAATGTTAAGAAAACTTACTATATTGGTGATAGTGTTGATACTACTGGTTTAACAGTTACTGCTGGTTATTTATCTGAATCAGATCCAAGCCATGAATCTTATGTTGATGTTACCGACAAAGTTACTTGGTCTTTAGATACATCAGCAATTAATGCAGAAGCACATTTGACTGCAACTTATGTTGAAGGTGAAATTACTGAGACAACTTATATTATTGTTGCTGTTGTAGCAGCACCAACTTACGTTGTTGATAAATTAACTGCGAATGACTTGACTGCCACGAACACAACTTATACTGTTTTTAAAGATGTTACTTCTACATCGGGAATCAAATATGCAGGTAATAGCGCAAAAAATGGTTCTAATATTCAATTAAGATCTAAAAATAGTGATTCTGGTATTGTCTCTACAACCGCCAAAAGAATTCTTACTAAAGTTGAAGTTGAATGGGGTACTGGCAATGCATCAGGCAGAACTATTGACATCTATGGATATAACGCTGCTTTCAATGATGCAACCGAATTATATGATACAAAAGCTGTAAAATTAGGCTCAATTGTAACACCTTCTACATCTTTTGAAGTTCCAGCCGGTACTAAATATGCTTATGTTGGTATTCGTTCTAATAGCGGGGCTATTTATTTAGCAAGTATTTCCTTTACATGGGATATTAGTTCTGAAGCTAATTCCTTTATTGATATGTGGAGCAAAATGCGTGCTAACGGTACAAATGGTATTTGTGATTACTTAAATGGCTCACAAGATTCTAGTGAGTTAGATACATTACTTGAAATGTATAATGATTCTTCTTTAATTGATGCAGCGGATAAAGCAATTATTAATGATGCTGCAGATGGTGAAAATAATACTATTGGAAACTCCATCCTTTACATTGCTGCTTATAAAGCTGCTCATACAAGCAATAATGCAGGAATGAATAATGCATATCATGCTGTAACAAATAACATTTCCTTTATTCTCATTATTAGTATTATTGGCTTATCTTCTGTTCTTGGATATTACTTCATCCAAAAACGTAGATTAGCAAAATAAACATTTAAAAAATAGCTAACTAAAAAAAGGACCTGTAGTAATCAGCCACTACAAGTCCTTTTTATGTTTTTTTAAGATTATTTTATTTGCTTAACATTCTTTTTTTATTAATGAAATAGTAACCAAGAATTGATCCTAATCCAATAATACCAATGATTAAAACAAATGAAACACTATTGCTATTAGCCAAATTGGACATAATATTACTTCCAGAAGAATTTTTTGCCATATGAGCAGCGTAGGCTTCCATATAACTTAATTTTGCTTCTGCATTGACTTTAACAATGTTACCATTACTATCTAAATCTTCAATCTCAGCTCTGGAGAATAAAACTTGATCTCTTTCAGAAAGTCCGTTTAATAATTCTCTAACTGAAGCTGCATCATCATAATTAGTACAAGAATCTAATTTACTTAACTCATCTAAAAGAATGGTTAAATCTTCACTATAAACTAGATTGTCATAATAAGTAATAGAGTTAACAGTCAATCTTGCAGCACTTGAACTGCTTGCGTCAATAACGATCACAAAATCCGTAATATCTACTAAATTAGCTTCAATCTTAAATTCTATGCCGTTTGTACCTGTGTCAATTGCTGTGGTGTTAACTAATGTATAGGTTTTTCCACCATTGTTAGAAGATAGAACATAAGCATTACCTGCAACTGTATCAGTTGCTTTTAAATCAAGAGAGATAAAACCATTATAGAATTCAGCATGCAATGCAATCATACCAGTGGTAGTTGTGCTTGCACCTTCAATTGCACTAGCAATGGTCGAATCTAAAGTAGCTTTTGATTTGTTGCTAGAATTAAATCCAACACAATTAGAATTACCACCAATGTTTGTATTCATTTTTAATTCACCAATGGTAAAATCATAACTTGTATAGCCAGTACCAATTCCAGAAACGGTAGTGGCAATTTTTACTAATGAATCAAATGTAGTTCTTGCTGTTGTTAAGGTTGTATAGTTTGTAACTAATTCTTTTTCAGCAGTTAATAATTCCTCATAAGCTGCTTCAGCTTTTTCAATTGCCTTCATGGAAGTTAATGAGGCTTCAACAGTTCCAATTGAATTGATGAGTTCAATAACTGCATTTACTTTATTTTGATCAATAATAATATCTTTTTTTGCATATTGGATAGTAATTCCATAAATATAAGCTCTTTTTGCACCTGTACCAATTTTAATATCTTGAGTTTTAGAACTTGAAATATCAAAGGTATATTCAGCTGCAGTTGTAGTTAAAGAAACTTTATCTAAATCATTGACATATAATGTAGCGACATCTGAACGATATGCTTTTGCACTAACAATTACGTTTGTGACATAGTAATCATTGCTATCTAATTGCAATTGGACATAACCTGAAGCACTTGATGAACCGAGTTTTAAGGTTTGTGTAGTAGAACCATATGCTTTTGATCCGCTTACCCAAGAAATGCCATCTGGTGTACTCCAAAGGTTTTCTAATTGAGTGGCGCTAGTTACTGCAGTTGAAGCATTTTCTGTTTTATCTTTTCCGGTGTCGATCTCATATTGTAAAGGTTTGTACTTGTCTAATTCGGTTTCTGCATTTGTTAAAGTTTCTAATGCAGTTACATAACCTTTTTGAGTTTCAGTTAAAGCTTCATAAGCTTTTCTTGCTGCTTTTATTTGTTCTTTTTTACTATAATCAGTAACTTTTCCAATAGCGTTAATTAAAGCATCTACATCAGCGGCCGCTTTTTTATCAGCAACAACAATAGCTGCTTGTTTTAATTCTTCATATTTAGTTTCAGCATTAAGAAGAGTTTGATAGTTTGTAACTAATGCCTTAGTGCTTTCATCTAATTTTTCATAAGAAGCTCTCGCAGCATCAATTTTTGCCTTACATTCATCAGTATATTCTACATTACCGATTTCGTTGATAAGAGTAATAACATCGTCAACTGTAACTTCTTGTGTTGCTGTAGCATCATAATTAATAACGAATTGTGTAATACGTGATTGTGCTGTTTGAGTTAATACAATTGACTTAGCATCAGTGGCAGGAGTTATAGTTACTGTTGAGCCACTTACAGATTTTGTTGCACCTGTAAGAGATTTACCAGCTAAAGCATTTGCATAGCTGTTACTAGTAGCAGTTGCAACAATAGATTGAATTGAGTACCCTTCGTTAATGTTAAACGTCAAAGAATGTGATGTATACAATCGAATTTGAGCATAAGTTGTATTGATTGCATTTGAACTAGAATTTTGCTCCCAAATAGCAGTACAAGATGTTAAAGCAACTGTCTTTGATTCAACAGTTTCGTCGCTTTGAAAGTTTGTCACTGTCAAAGTTTCTGAAGAAGCTGCTTTCGCATTCTTTTTCTCATTGTTTACTAGACCAACTCCAAATACCATTGCTAATGAAGCAGTAAGTATTGAAAGTCTCTTGAATAAACCTTTCATATTTTCTTTTTCCTCCTTTATTATTTAAATTAAGGAAGATTTTTCTTTTATGTTCCTTAAAAGAAAAAATACATACTTTCTCAATAGCTTGAAATAAGATATAATAAATATACAAATAGATACGGAGGTGCTTTCCTTTTGAAAAATAAAATCATTTTATCTTTAGCTTTTTTATCTCTAGTTTTTGGGCTATCTTCTTTTCATCAAGTAAGAGCTAATGCTGGCGCAAATGAAGTTAAGGCACCTTCACAAGATTATTTAGAAAGTACAGAAGATTTTTTTACTTATTATAGTGAATGGGAAATTGATGGCCTTTCTAAAAGTGAACTTCTTAATCAATTAGCGAAAAAGATGGCGGAAGAACATAAATATTATACTTCTTATGATGATGTTAAAGGCGCTAACGCGTATTCGGATGAAGACCCCGATGATGAAACAAAAATCATTTCCTTTTATGCAGGTGTGGATATTCCTAATTTATGGAATGCGGGTTCTTTATGGAATCGAGAACATGTTTGGTGTAAGTCTTTATCAAATGGCCTTTATACTAACGTAGCAGCAACTGGAAGAGGTGCTGGAGCGGATATTCATCAATTGAAGCCAGCAATTAAAAGTATCAATGAATCAAGAGGTAATAAGCCTTATGCGGATTTAAATCATCAAGGGAACCAAAAGGAATATAACAATAAACCAACAGGTTGCTATTTTAACGAAAAATATTTTGAACCTCGGGATGAAGTAAAAGGTGATATTGCACGTATTTTAATGTATATGTATACGCATTATTCTTCGGAAGTAGAAAGCAATGTTTCTCGCGTTGAAGTAGCTAATTCTAAAACAACTTCAAAAGCAGGAGATATGAAAATTGAACAGATTCTTGCCACAAATGAAAATACAGCACAATCTTCTTGGAATCAGCTTTTAAAATGGAGTGAAGAGGATCCTGTGGATTCATTTGAAGCTAAAAGAAATGATTACTGTGCTTCAATTACTGGTTTAAGAAATCCGTTTATTGATTATCCTGAATTTGCTACCATGATTTGGAGTGAAGATTATTGTGGTGAAGGAGCCCTTCTAGATACAAAATATGATTTAGATGAAGATATACCATTAGTAGCGATGAATTTTTATCACACCGAAGTATTTATGAGAATTGGAGAGAAAAGAAAGCTAAATATTGATTTTCATCCTTATTATGCATCTAGCCAATATAAAGAAGTAACATGGGAAAGTTCTAATCCTGAAGTTGCTATGATGGAAGATTCTTTATTAGTGGCAAAAGGAAAGGGAACTGCTACGATAAAAGCCATTAGTGGTTCTTTATTCGCAGAATGTGAAGTTACAGTAGATGAAGCGGAAAAAGCAGCAGTTTATACCATTGATACTAAATCTTCAGTAAAAGAATCAGGAACGATTCTTGAAGGAAGTTCAGCGGAATATTCGCAAACCCATCAAACCAAAGGACAAATGACTGCGAACAATTCTACCACACTCGTATTAAAGGGTTATACAGGCTACCGTATTATTGGAATTTCATTAACTATGCGTTCTAATGGAACAGGAGGATCAGGTGGCTTAAAAGCAACTGTGGGTGATACAATCATCGCCTCAATTTCTAATGGTACTCCTTTTAGTTCAGAATTATGGGCAGGAAGATATTCTACTGCCTTTGTTGATGTTCCCATAAAGTTGAAAGATAACACAAGAAAGATTTTAGAAGGTGAAGTGGTAACCATTCAAATTACTGCTAGTGCGAACTCTTTATACATTGATAGTTACGCAATTGATTATACCGATGATTTCTCTGATGTTCCTATTCGAGTATCAGGTTTAACATTAAGCCATAATGAAGTTATATTGAAAAAAGGTGAAACTTTACAGTTAGTGGCTACAGTACTCCCGGAAAATGCCGATAATAAAAATGTAATGTTCTTCTCCAATCGTCCAGGAGTAGCTTCCGTTAGTGATGATGGATTGGTTACAGCTTTAAGAAAAGGAACAGCGGTGATTACCGTTACGACCGATGATGGAAACTTTGAAGCAACTTGTAATATTACGGTTGAAGAAGACAAACCCAAAAGTGGCTGTACCAAAACTTCAACTTCGATTATTATTTCGTTTGTTTTACTGGGTTTAATTACTACTTTTATACTCAAGAAAAAAGAATTATAACTGAATATAAATAATATTAAGCCTTATGATTTTATGCTTTTTTGGAGCATAATTTCTAAGGCTTTTTATGATTAGTATTAAAATCATTATCTATGAAATAATCGCTTTTTCGCATTTAAAATGTATAAAATTTCATGAAATAATTCAATTATTTGTGAAAAAATTCTTAACTTTTATTTACAAATGACGCAAAAGTAGTTATTATTTTTTGTGAACATTAATAATTGAATGAGCAAAAGGGAGATGTTGGCAATGAAAATTATTGCTCTTAACGCTTCTGGAAAAGGGCAAGCTGCAGATTTCATGCATTCAATTGGCAACTACGCTTCTACAAAAGGAGTTACTTATTGCTATGCTGTTGGTGCAAACGCAAATAGAGAGTATCATGATTTTTTTGATTCATCGCTTTTCAGTGATCCGTTTTTTATCCAAAGTATTATCTAGACTAACTGGAAAATTTGATTATTATTTTAAAATAGGAACAAAAAGACTGATTCGGTGGATAAAAAGTGAAAAGCCTGACCTTGTTCATATTCATAATTTGCACGGAGATTATATTAATCTCGAAATGTTAATTAACTTTTTAAAGGAATCCAATATAAAAGTTGTATTTTCTTTACATGATACTTGGCTTTTTACGGGAAAGTGTTTGGATTATGAGAATGATAATTGCCTAAAGTGGAAGAAGTTATGCAAGGATTGTCCATATAAAAAGAAAAAACCTAGGTGGATATTTGGTGATGCTTCTACGAAAAACTATGTAAGGAAGAAAGCCTTATTTTCTGATTTTGAAAAAGCAATCTATATTACAAACTTTGAATGGTTAAAAATACAATTACCGAAAACAATTTTAAAAGCAAAAACAACTTATTGTATTTTTGATGGTGTGGATACGACAAGATTTTATCCACATCCAACCATCATTAAAGAAAAGTACCATATTTCCGAAAATAAAAAGATTATTTTATGCTATGCAGATCAGTGGGAAAAGAACACTAGCTTACTTGCGATGAATCAATTAATTGCGATAATGGGACTAGAATATCAATTTATTGCTTTAAATGCACCGAGAAAATCTGTATCAAAGAAAGCGATTGCGGTTCGTAAAGTTAAAGATACTTCTTTATTAGCGGAATATTTTGCTTCGGCAACTATGTTTATTAACTTGAGTGTAGACAATATATTCCCACTTGAAAACTTATTTGCTTTTGCTTCTGGTGTACCTGTCTTTACATTTGCTTTTGGTGGAACACCTGAACAAATCAATAGTTATGTAGGTAAAATCTTACCTGATTTTGATCCTATTAAAATCAAGAAAGAAATAATTGCTTACTTTGGAAAACACTATGACATCAGAAAAGAATGTTTAGAAAAAGCGGAAGAATTTAATATTGAGAAAATGGTTAAGAAATATTATGAGGTATATGTTAATATATTAAAGAAGAAATCTTGAGGTGATAAGAAATGAAAACAAGTTCAAAACGTAAAAAGTTCTATCTCATTGCTTTCATTTTTTTATCGCTTTTTATTTGTGTTGAGTCTTGTTTACCTTCAGGAATTTCTTCTTTTCAGAGTCAATTAATTGCTATTATTTTTAATAAAGGGCAAAGAGGAGATAAAGAAATATTACCGACTTCTTTAACGATTGTAGGAAATGAAACGATGAAAATTGGTGATAGTCAACAATTAGAAGTGAGTTTTGCTCCTGAAAAAGTGTCGGATACAAGAGTAACTTGGTCCATTAAAGAAACGGATAAAGCAACAATATCTAATTCTGGAGTTGTCACAGCTTTAAAAGAAGGAACAATTGAAGTGAGAGTTTCTTCTAATGTTGATGTAAATGTTTTTGGCACATTCGCAATTCGCATTGAACCAGTCGCTTTAGAAAGCCTAATTATTAATTGCGATAAAAAAGAAGTAAGTGTAGGCACGACTGCAAGTTTTGGAATTCAATATGAACCGAGCAATACTACAAATAAAGGAATTGAATGGGTTTCTGATGATGAAAATATCGCTACCATCAATGAGAGAGGTATTGTAAAGGGAATTCAAGTAGGAACTTGTCATATTTATGCAAAAAGCAAATACTATGACGTTGAATCGGATAGAATAAAAGTTACTGTAAATAGTAATCCTGTAATACCTGTTACAGAAATCAATTATTCTGATATTGAAGAACCTATTTTTGTTACTCAAAGTTTAGAAATTAATCCAACTTTTAATGAAAATGCAACGGATCAAAGTTTCTATATGAAAAGTAGTGATTCATCTGTTTTGGACGTATCGGGAAATAGAGCTATAGGTAAAGCAGAAGGGTCTGCTTATTTAACTATTATTAGTAACACTAATGAAAATGTGAAAAGTAGGAATATATTAGTTCAAGTTAGGGAAGTAAATGCAATTGAAATAGTAATTTATGAGATTAATTATTATTATCAAAGATTCCAACCGATATTATTTCGATTTGTTTCTGAAAACCAAAAATATAAAGTAACGAATCAGAAAGTTTCTTTTACCGTCGATGATTCAAGTATTTGTGAAATTGATGAAAATGGAAATCTCTATGGAAAAGAAATTGGAAGAGTGCAGCTAACAATTGTTTGGGAAAAAGATTCATCTATTCGTGTGACAAAAGAAATTAATATTTTGACTCCGAAGAATTCTTTATGGGGAAAAATCAATCGTTTTACAAGAAAAGTAATTGGACATTTCTCTTTGTTTTTAATTACAGGTGTTTTTGGGATGCTTGCATTAGTTGCCTATAAAGACAAATTACGCTATTTATATTCATTTTTAATCAACATTAGTTATGGCTTTGTTTTAGGAGGAATTTCAGAATTATTGCAACTTATTCCCAAAGGAAGGGCATGCCAGTTTAAAGATGTTATAATTGATACACTTGGATACTTTTTTGGTGGCCTCTTAGTATGGAGCATTCTTTCTTTAAGAAATAGAAAGAATAAAAGAATAGAATATAAAAAAGTTCCTAAAGAATGATAAAGCGTTTTTCATATAAATGCTAAAATTGACAACTTTATGAGGAAAGCTTATAATGTGAATACATTCATTTAATAAATTAAATGAAACAGTATTTTTCTATTATTACCAACTGAAATGTTTGTTTTAAAAGAGGTGCTTAAAGAAAGGTACATATAAGGAGGATATTTCTATGGTTATTAGTCCAGAAAAAGAACTTGTTTCAATCATAATGCCAAATTATAATGGCTCTCTTAATTTGAAAGAAACGATTTTAAGTGTTATTTCTCAAACTTATACAAATTGGGAGCTTATTATCGTTGATGATAATTCATCGGATAATTCTATAGAGATTATTAATGAATTCATGGAAAAGGATTCACGTATTTTACTATTTAAAAATAAAAAAAATGAGGGTGCAGCAAAATCTAGAAATGTTGCGTTACTTGCGGCTAAAGGTAAATATATTGCATTTTTAGATTCTGATGATCTTTGGATGCCAGAAAAACTAGAAAAACAAATAAATTTCATGAAAATAAATAACTATCATTTTTCTTATACTCAATATGAGAAAATTGATGAAAATAGCAATAAACTAGGAAAATGGGCAACAGGGCCTAAAAAAGTGACAAAGCATAAATTCTTTCAATATGATTGGGTGGGATGCTTAACAGTGATTTATGATTCAACTGTTATTGGAAAAATTCAAATTAATGAAAAATTAAAAAGCAGAAATGATTATGCGATATGGCTAAAAGCATGTAAAAAAGCCACCTGCTATTTATTACCTGAAATTTTAGCGAGTTATCGTGTTCATAGCGGATCTTTATCGCATAGCGGATTAAAGAAGTCATTGAAAAATCAGTATTTATTATTTCGCATCAGTGAAAATAAGAATCCTATTTCTTCAATGTTTTGCTTATTACGAAATATTTTCTTTGGCGTTTTTAAGAAAATGTTTTATGAAAGGAGAATAAAGAATAAATGAACTGCAAATTTGCAATGATGGTAGTTTCTTGTGATAGTTATACAGAAGTGGCGTATACTTTTTTCAAACTAACAGAGAAATTTATGCCATGGATGAACAATATTTATTTTGTTAATGAGACGCTTCCATTGAAAGTGAATAATGTTAAAGAAATTCACACTGGAAAAGATTTGAATTGGAGTGATAAAGTTCGAAAAGCGTTAAATCAAATCGAAGAAGAGTATATTCTTTTTATGCTTGAAGATTTTTTTATTGGAAAAAGTGTTAGTGAAAAAACTATTCTTGAAGCGATTTCTTTTATGGAAAAAGAGAATATAAAGTATTATAAGATTACCGCTATACCAAAATCCAAAAGAAAATCAAAATACGCCTCTTATCTAAAAAGTATCCCAAGTAATCAAAGATATGGTATTAATCTTCAAGCTGCAATTTTTAGAAAGGATTTTTTACTTGAAATTGTCAGTGGAGAAAATCGAAATGCTTGGCAAACTGAAACAGATTTGTTGAAAAAAGTTACAAAAAAATATGAATATAATCTTGAAGGATGTGTTTTAGACAATAGAAACATTATTGATATTCATAATGGAGTAATCAAAGGAAAATGGGTTCCAACAACAATTAAATACTTTAAAAAAATAGGTATAGATATTCCTTTAGGAAACCGATCATTAATGTCAAAATGGGAATTATTTAAAATGAATTTTAAACGTTTTATTTCCCATCTGCTTCCTCAAGGCTTAGTGAAACTGATAAAAAGATTGTTTAAAAAATTAGGGTTTAAGTTTGTGTCTGATAACTAGATAGAAAGGAAAAAACGATGAAGATTTCAATTCTTGGTGCCTTTGGTTTTGATAGAATTCACGAGACAACAGGAGGACAGCCAGTTAAAACTCGTGAGTTATATTATGGCTTATGTGAAAAATATGACAAAAAAAATATTTTTTATACAGATACGTATTTGTATCGTAAAAAACCAATAAAATTTATTTTTTCGCTTTTAAAAACGCTAAGAAAAAGTGATATTTTAATCATGCTCCCTGCGCAAAATGGATTAAAAGTATTTTCAAAAATCATTTTTTTATTAAAGCCAAAAAAATGTAAAGTTTTTTATGATGTTATAGGCGGATGGCTTCCTGATTTTATTCTAGATCATAAAAAAATAATAAAACATCTTAAGAAAATGAATGGTATTTGGGTGGAAATGAACTCAATGAAAATTAAGCTGGAAAAAGAAGGCTTAAATAATGTTGTTACGATTCCAAATTTTAAAACGATACATCTAACTTCAATGCCGTACGATTTTTCAAAAAAAGAGTTTAATTTTTGTACCTTTTCAAGAGTAATGGAAGAAAAAGGAATTGAAAATGCAATGGAAGCTGTAGTACGCCTAAATAAAGAATTTCAAAATAATTATAAAATTCATTTAGATATTTATGGCCCTGTTGATGTTAACTACCAAAATCGTTTTAATGAACTGTTAAATCAGAAAGAAATTAGTGATTTGGTTTCTTATAAAGGAATTGTGAACCCAAATGATAGTGTTGAAATATTAAAGAAATACTATGCACTTCTTTTTCCCACCTTTTATAGTGGAGAAGGATTTGCAGGGACGTTATTAGATGCGATGTTCTCAGGAATTCCTGTAATTGCAAGCGACTGGAAATATAATTCTGACATTATTTTAGATGGTAAAAACGGACTCATTTATCAAGTAAAGAATATAGATGATTTAGTTGCAAAGATGAGGCTTTTAATTCAAAATCCTAATCAATGGGAGATTTTGAAGCAAAATTGTTTATTAGAGGCCCAAAAATATACGAGAGAAAATGTTTTACAAATGATAACAAGCGAAATTGAAAGAGGGTGATACAAAATGAAAATCACGTTTAATTCTTCGATAGACTGGAAAAAAGAAAATATAAAAGAAGAAATAAATGGGTTCTTTCCAAAGAAAAAAAGATACTATTTTTTGTGGCTACTTTGTATAATTCTTTCTTTACTATTTAGTTCTCTATATAATGCTACAACAAAAATAGCTTATAAAGAAAGATGCTATACTAAAATCACGGATGTGAGTTATGAAAATGATTATCAACAGCAAAATATGCTTTTGTATGACGACAATAATTCCAAAGAGGGTTATAAAACTTTACGCCAAGCTTTTAGAGAGAATGAGTTGTTTTCATCGGGAAACTCGGTGAGTTGTTTAAACTATCTTGCTGTTTCCTCAAGAAAAACAGGAAGTATTAATGTTAAATATCCAAACGGAACTTCACAAAAAATATCAATGCTCACCCCTAAATCAATGGGATCGTATAAAAAAACTGATGGAACGATAAGAATGTATTCATTAAGGATAAAATTATTATTTGAACCAAAACCAGAATTATCTTCTAGCTCCTCCTGCTTTATTTCTGAAGAGTATGCAAATTATCTTTTAGGAGTCTTATCACTCAATCAAATTGAAAATTTGTTGGGACACGAACTTAAACTCCAATATCTTGCAAATGGCAAGATGGAAGAAAAAAACTTTATGATTACGAATGTTTACGATTCAAATTATATTGATGCGCCGTATTTAAAAAGTATATTTGATAATTTTGTTATTTCTTATTTTTTATACTCAAATAATATTGATGGATTATCTTTATCTATTGATTTTTCTCATTCTGTTGTGCAAAATCAAGTGGCTTTTAGTGCAATTGAGCCA
>ULLM01000473.1_pt1 | contig 11822 bp, 3 predicted proteins | sample 1951431 | NCBI WGS metagenome assembly ULLM01 (sample SAMEA4835528, study PRJEB28245) | human gut metagenome | biome: gut microbiome; material: fecal sample | place: Denmark | collected 2008
ACATCTGTGTTTGCATCATGAATATAACAGATTTCCTCTTCAGGTATACCTCTTTTAACAAGCTCAGTCTTAATGCAATTGTAAAGATCAAATTGGTTTTTATCAGAAGTATCTGATTTATTTTTCCATTTTGTTTCCCAGTCTTCGGACCACTTCATATTAGGTGTGCCAATATCAGAAAATACTATCTGTGTACCTAAAATATCCTGTGATTTATGATACTTCTCTACAATATTATCAACACACTTCATGATTTTAGAGCCTTCATATGTTTCATTATCCGGATTTACAAGTCTTGTATCGGCAGCAACCAGACGACCATCATTACAGATTTTAAGCATATTATCTATACTTGGATCTACGCTGTGGTTATGGATTGCTTCGGCACGCTCACAAATACTCTCCATATAAGTTTTAGTTATGGAATCCGGCTCACTTTCAACAATGGTAAACTGATTATCTTTCAATTTTGGAATTGCAAGGTCAAGCATATCCGGCATCTGTACATCAGCAAATTCCTTGTATAGTCCAATAAGTTCAGGAAGATTAACAAACTTAGAAAATCTTGTTCTCTCACGATAAGTCTGTCCCTCTGGAGCAAGCTCCATAGCCGTAACAATTTGGCCAAAATTTGCAGCCCATGCATCAAAATGATTAATTCCAAGCTCTTTTAATGTGTCATACTGCATATATTTCTGCATTGTGAACATCTCACACATACTATTACTTATTGGAGTACCTGTCGCAAATATGACATTCTTGCCAGGATTTAGCTCCTGAATATATCTTGTTTTAAGATACATATCTGTAGCCTTATTTGAGCCATTAGGATTAATACCTGCAACCCTGCTGATTTTTGTATTAAAGCTCAAATTCTTATAATTGTGCGCTTCATCAACAAAAATAGAATCAACACCAAGTTCCTCAAAAGTAATTACATCATCCTTATATTCCTCATTAGCAAGCTTATCCATTTTTGCTTCAAGACTCTTTTTTGTACTTTCAATCTGTTTAATTGACCAGTTATCACCATTCTCAGATTTAATGGCAGCAATAGCATCAAGACAATCCTTAATCTCACTGCGAATATAAACTTCCTGTCTTTCCTTAGAAATTGGTATTTTTTCAAACTGACTTGCTCCAATAATTACAGCATCATAGTCACCAGTTGCAATTTTACTAATAAATCTTCGACGACGATTTTTTTCAAAATCCTTCTTAGTGGTAAGGAGAATATTTGCATTAGGATAAAGTGTCATAAATTCATTGGCCATCTGATTTGTCAAATGATTAGGCACAACAATAAGTGGCTTATTAGACAGTCCAAGTCTTCTTAACTCCATACATGCAGCAGCCATCTCAAACGATTTCCCAGCACCAACACAATGAGCTAAAAGTGTATTACCCTTTCTGATAATACGGGCTACTGCTGATTTCTGATAATCCTTTAAATTAATCATGGCATTCATACCTGGAAAAGTCATATATGAACCATCATAAGAACGAAGCACATTTGAATTAAATGTATCATTATACCTTCTTATATATTTTTCATATCTTTCTCCATCAGTCCAAAACCATGTTCTGAACTTTTCTTTAATTACATCTGCTTTCTCACGGGCCAAAAGAGTTTCTTTTGTATTCAGTACATATTTATCCTCTATCTTATCCCTTACCTCAATCTGCTTAAGATTACATAAATCCTCGATTATGTCAAAAGCATTCATTCTGGAAGTACCATACACATTATTTACAAATTCATTTGATATAAAATTTCTTTTGTGACTTATGAAATAAGAATGAGAATTAGGTTCAAAAGACAACTTATATGTTCTCTGTTGCCAGCTAGGAATGTTAAAAATCTCATACATAAACTTCTCATAATCTTCAGTATCAATCCATGACATACCAAAACCTACATTGATTTCTGATGGAAGAAGATCTTTAGGAATTATTTTTCCCAACGCTTCAATATTATCCCCATAAACAGGGTTAAATTCATTAGCACTTTCAGCAATTCTAAGTTTCTCCCTTACATTACCGGATAAATACTCCTCAGCACTCTCCCATCCGCTATATGGCTCATCATCAATGACTTTAACAGGATTTCTGTAAATCTGTCCTTTTAACTCCTCTATGAGTTCATCAAAAGAAACATTATACAATTCAAGCATTTTTTCAATATTAACTGAGTTAAACTCATTAAGAGACACATATAACGCATCAGTTGCATTAGAGACATTTTCTATCTTTGTAACAGGTCTGATAGTTTGTTTATAGAAAACATCAGCCTTTACATACTCTTCTTTTTCTTCTCTTTCCAGCGAGCAAAGTAACGGATATTCAACATCTTCACCAAATGCAAGCTGATTAGCTTTGGAATTAATATATCCATATTTATCAATAAAATCATCATAAGCCTTATTTAAGTCAGCCTGATCCTTTGCAATTACAGAATCATCCTCCTGGTTCATCTGGTCATCCATATATCTGTGAAATATGGTTCTAATGCCACATAATCCCTTTACACGCTCATATGCTGTATTATTCATAGCATCTTTCTGTAAATACATAAGGGAATTTACTCTAAGATAAACTTCACCATCACAAATAGTATATGTATTATTTTTTACAGTCGGATCTGCTTCTATTGTCTCAATCTCCGGAGTCTCTTCTTTTGTGTCCCTATCAACAACATTTAAAACACCTGCCGGCAAAGCATTAACAGCAGCCGTTAATTTTACGCTTAAATCAATATCCGTATTATCATTTACACAGAATGTAATTGCTCTGTCATCCCCAAATCTCTTAGTGTCTTTTACCATTTTGCCAAGACACATAATCGGATTATCAAGAAAATACTGATTTACAACCACATCATCTTCTGTATTACCAAGACTTAGCCAGTTAAGATCATCATTTGCAAGAGTAGGTGTAGCTTTCTTCTGGAAGAACAAAATATCAGATGTAGCTTCAGTATTTGCACTTGCCTTAAAAGTATCAGACGGAAGTCTGATTGCACCAAGAAGATCAGCTCTTTCAGCAATATATCTTCGCACTTTACTGTTTGATTTATCCAGAGTTCCCTTAGAAGTAACTAAAGCAACAATACCACCTACAGCTACCTTATCTAAACATTTTGCAATGAAATAATCATGAATCAGAAAATTATTCTTGTTGTACCTCGAATCAGAAACCTTAAAATCACCAAAAGGAATATTACCAACAACAACATCAAAGAAGTTGTCACTTAAATTTACACTTTCAAACCCTTGAATGTTCATATTAACATCCGGATGCAGCAACTTTGTAATTCTGCCTGATAAAGAATCAAGCTCCACAGCATAAATATGTGATTTATCACGCATTTGTCCCGGCATTGCCGAAATGAAATTACCAATACCACAGGAAGGCTCCAGTATATTACCTTTTTCAAAACCCATCTTCTGTAAAGCATCATAAATAGCATCAATAACAGGCTTTGGAGTATAAAAGGCATCAGTTGTACTTGACCTGGCTGATACAAATTCATCCTCTGTCAAAAGCTCTTGAAGCTGCTTATATTCATCCGGCTTTTTGCTTTCATCAAAATAATTTGAAAGACCACCCCAGCCTACATACTGACTCAATATTGCCTGTTCTTCAGGAGTAGCATATCTGTTTTCACTCTCAATTAATTTAAGAGTTTTAATTGCCTCAATATTCTTTGCAAATCTCTCTGAATCACTGCCCATATTAGGCTGCCAGTCTGTAGGATAAGAATATTTAACAGCAACACCTTTTTCTTTAACCGTAACATCTGAATCAACAGAGGATTCCTTGATATCATTTACATCATGGTTAACAACTTCCGCTGTACTATTAATAACAATAGAAGCCTGTCCCATAGATATCATCCAGTTAAGATGCTCTTTCGATTCTACTCTAATAATAGGATATACAAGTGATGGATCTTGAAGTCTGACATCAGAATATCCAATTTCATTAACAATAAAATCAGTTCCATCTATATTAATGGTATCTCCTACTTTAATGTCATATTCACCAATACTGAATTTATCCTCAATATCAGCCGTTATTACATCAGCAGTATTTTCAGCAATTGTTTTACTATCAGTATCTAATTCAAAATCAGGTAAAGTCCCTCTGATTTCGCAGTCTGGCATTAAATCCATAACTTTTTTAATACCTGCAATTGCAGAAGCATTATTTCTTATATCACTGATATACTCTAAATCCTCAATATCAATCAGGCCACTAAAAGCGAAATCAAACTGAGAATCCTCGTATGACTCTGTGCCTTTCTTATGAACATTAATACCTATAGCCTTAACACCATTTAATCTTTCAGGCGGTATCTTTTCAAATAACTTAACTGCATCATTAGTAGATGTAATATTTTCATAAAACTCGCCCATTACATGAAATTCACTACATTCTGCTACTGTATATGTAATTTCATATTCATCAGAAATATCATTATCGACAACCTTATTATCTTCTTTCACTACAGCAGATTTTATAAAAGCAGCTTCATACACAAGATTGTCATAATTAATTACATCAAGTTCCTTTTGATGTACATCAATATATTCATCACAGGCTTCCTTATCAATGAAGAAACGATTTCTGTTAAGATAAGGAACAATAACACCTTCTGAATTAATAGTTACAAGTCTGTATCTAACTCCTTCCCGGCCATCAGGATAATGATAAGTAGTGAAATTAACTTCCAGTTCTTCAAAATCTTCAGAAGATTCAACAGCAACCTTCACTTTACTATCATTCTCTGGTAAATTATCAAGAAAATTCTGATATTCAGAAATTGCATCTGATAAATTATTTGGTAAGAATTTTTCTTCTTTCAGTTCAGATAATTCTCTGTCAACAAAATTATTACTCTGAACAAAAATCGCAAAATCACCGGTCAACTCCTCATAAGAAATAGAATTGTTTAATCTCTCATAATTCTTATTCTTATAGCTAACTTCAATATGATCTGATAAAAGCTTGTATTCTACTAATCCATATAAATTATTACCAAACACAGTTGAATTATTAGGAATTATACTTTTTATGTACTTAACCTTATTATCTATGCTGATATTATCATTAAGCAGCAAATCCTTAATGATAGCATGATAATTACTAAATACACTGCAATCTTCACAAAAAATTCTAAGAGCATTAGTAAATGAGCCTTCTAATGCTTCTGAATCATGTTCTATATCGGAATTATTAAGGTTGTCTCTGGTTTGAGCAATAACTTCTTTATACTCTTCGGTATTAAGAATGTTATCAACTGCACTTAGAAGTGTATCAAAGGGAATCTCTGAATCATTAAGCGTTGCAAGTGGAGCTGGATAAGTGAGCTTAATACACTTGTTATCAAAATCTACTGAATTCTTGATTAAAGAATTTTCATCAAAAAGAATCCAGTTATCTAATGATACAAGTCCATTTATTTTTTCTTCAGATGAAAGTGTATTATCAGTTAGTATATCTAACAAATAATTTCTCTTACTAATTCTGTCAGCAAAATTAGAAGCAAGAAGATTATGCTCAATATCTGACATTCCAGTAACCGAAGAATCTGCAATCTTGGCGGAGTGTGAAATATGGTATTTACCAGCCAATACAAGACTTTCTATTTCTTTTTCAACCTCACTCCATGATAAATATCCCTCTTTTTCACCTTCTTCATCTCTCCAGGTAAATCTAATTCCCTTAGAAGTGAATGTATCATATCCATGCAGTCCATATCCATCAAGTGGCCATCCGGCACCACCTTCCCCATATGATTCTTTAATAGCTTTTACACGTTCTGCCTTGGACAACTTTCTTTCATAATAAAAGTTAAAAACTCTAACCTTACCACCAACAAAACCAGTACCTTTAGTAAGCACCTCTAAAACATATTCATGAGGAACTACTTTCTCTAATTTAGGAGAAACATAATTATATTTTGATACAGCAATACTTTCTGTTTCAAAAGTTTTCTCAAGTTCCTCGTTAAGTTCATCAATAATAGCAGTATCATCAGATATATCCGATTCTGTATCAGCTATGTCAAAAAGACTTAATTGCCCATCAGCTTCACTGGCCTGAACAGTACTTCTTCTCTCACTGTTTCCATTGCTATCTGCCTTGCGTCCATTCTCGCCTGCATCAGCATCATATCTGTTGCCTGTGGATGTTCCTTCTGATACTTCTTGAACTGAGCTGTCTCTATTGTCGTTCTTAGTTCTTTCGCTTCCTCTACTCTGCTCTGTACGAATGGATACATTTTCCCTATTGCTAACCAACCCTGATACAGTATTGGAATCGTTTCTTCCAGAAATGTCATCACTTCTGCTCCCATCGGTCCTGTCTTGGCTATTATCTCGTCCACTGACATTGCTCTCTTCACTTCTTCTTCTGGCATTAGATATTTCATTGCCTGTTCTTCCGGCATCTGCAAGATTTTTAGATCCATTGCTGTTAACTCTTGTTCTTTCATAGCTATTCTCCTTCCTATACTCTCTAATATAATAATCAATAAACTTAATTGTTTTGCACGAAATATTTTGAATAAAATATTGTGATTGAGAAAGAAAATCTTTTCTTTCCTCAACAGACATATTATTATAGAAACTTTTACTTACTTCTGAGAAAGTAAAAGATAAATCACATCTGTTGTAAATAGCAAATAATGTTGCTTCATAAATAAACTGAAACTCTTCATCACTTCCTACTGAAATTATATCTCGAACATATGTTCGTGTCAAGTTATTTATGGAAGTTTTGAAATCTTCCTCTCTTTTAAACATCTGAGCAACATATTCAAGAGAATCACTATCAGCCTTCCATACACCACCAAATGGCTGCCCATATGTATCTTCCAGTGCAAAAACACAGCCATTAAACTTAATATTACCAAAATTTTCATCAAGATTAATATGTATTCCCGTCTTAAAATGTGGTTTACGGCCAACCGAGCGCCATGATTCATAAGGAACAACAACAGAGCTTTCCGGTCTTATATGATAAATAAGTACCTGATTATGAAAATTATAACGATATAATGTACCGCTGCTGGCAAATTTCAAGAACTTTAAGTAAGTGTCAAAATCACCACTCACAATTTCATTAAGTGAATCATTAAAATTTTTCTCTAAATCAACCAAAATATTCCCTCCAATCCAATATGCTTATATGCATATATGTACTAATTATTGCAAATTCCGACATGATTTATATGTAATAAATGCAAGTATTTTTAATTTTTAGTTGCATTATTGCAAAAAATAAAGGATAGACATATCATCTATCCTTTACATGACTATAAATTATGCAATAATATTATCTGCTGCGGCCCCTTGATACAGGTCTTTCATCTTCTGCTAAATCAGGAGCTTCCTTTGATAAATCAAGAGACTTATTAAATGCATCCATAACAGCATTATTGAATTCCTCTCTGAATTCAGCAGTTGTCGGGAAACAAATATCATGAAATTCTTCCTGACCATCTTTAAGGGCCTTATAATTAGGCATTGATACAAACAAACCATTATTGCCATCCATGATCTTGACACCGCTTACAACAAAACAATCATCAAAGGTAACATTAGCAATACCTTTAAGATTATCACTTTCAAAAGCAGTACACTTTACATCTGTGATAGTAGGTTTCTTTGAGCCATCATAAGCAGAAAGAATATTACTGTAGAGCTTATTTCTAAATTCTGCTGTAATTGGGAAACAGATATCCCTAAATTCATCCTGGCCATCCCTTTCAACCTTATAATTAGGCATTGATACAAAGACACCTTTTTCACTGTCCATAATCTTAACGCCCTTAACTACAAAAGAATCATTAAAGGTAACATCAGCAATTCCCTTTAAATTTCCATCATTTGCCAGAATAGCACAAGACACCTTTGAAATACTTGGAGAATCGTTTCCCTCGTATGCAGCAAGAACATTAGAAGTTAATTCCTTACGGAAATCGGCCTTACTAGCATAGCAGACATCTTTATAAATTGGTTCACCATCCTCGGAAATACGCTTGCTCTTGTAATTAGGCATTGATACAAATGGGCCATTACTACCATTCATAATCTTAATTCCTTTAATTGCAAAAGCTCCTCCAAGACTAACATCTGCATAACCTAACAAATTGGAACTTTCATCCTTAATTCTTGTGATCTTAATGTCATAGCGCATAAAAAGCACCTCCTTAAAAAAAATTGTGATATATTTACGATGCGAACATCTATACACATATAATAGAACCTTTAATGCAAAAAAACATTTCACCATTGCCATAAAATTAACGAATTTAGATCAAAGAATTTTCAGTATTGCAAAAGAGGTATGTGTCATAATGACACATACCTCTTTGCAAACATTTTCAACTTAAACTAATCCAATAAGGATATAAGACCGAATAACTTGTCAGAATTTAGTTCGCTTAATTTTAAAACAAGACATCTGAAATTTCTATCATTCTTCAATCCATCATTATCATTGCACTATCACTCAACCATTGTCACTATCTTGATTTTCTTTTTAAAAAACAGGAATCATCAGATACATCAAAAGACCTGTCCTTAATATCCTCTGCGTCAAGAACAATTTCACAGTTAGAATACATTTTTTCAACCATTTCACGAGCTTCTTCCAGACTATTAGCATTTACACTTACATCTCTTTGAAGGACCTCAGTAATAGTAACAGTATAAGGCATATGTTCTGCAGCATCCTTAGTTGCAGAACTATTAATCAACTCACTAAAAAGCTGTTTTTCAGATTCATCCTTAAAGTTATTATTCTGATAAATATCATCAAGAAAAGAACCTATAAGCTCAAAACCATCAAATCCTATATATTCTCCTGTAGAAATATTTTCAAAGCTAACAGTTGCCATGCTGTCTTTTTCTGTATGAATAAGCTTATAACCAGCCATTTCCATAGCTTTAATATAACGCTCATCTAAAGACATATTTTCAACTGGCTCATTATTAAGATTAGGAAAATTATGGCTACCATCTGCTCCATATTTTTCTTCATGCTTATCTATATCAATTTCAACAATACGATTCAAATGATCTTCCTCCACTTCACTTCTTGTTGGTTTATGGTCATATTCATAATTATAAATACCTTTCCACTGCTCATGACAATCAAAAACCTGTGCATAAAAAAATGAATTATCCTGAATATCACATCCTAAGACATAGCTTCCTGTACCATTATTCCATTCATCCAATTTAGAACAATTAGTACCATTAATCTCAATATATTTATTCTTTCGAATGTCAGCAAGTTTAAAAATAGGAGAATATGCACTATTAAGATAATCAATCCTATCATATAATGTCTGTGGTGGAAACAAATTTTCCGAATAAAGTTTGCTTAATATACTGTATTCCTCCCTAACATCAAGCCCATAAGAAAATTTCCACTTAATTTCATCAGATATAAAATTATCTAAAGGAGTAAACCCATATGTATCACAATAATATGCCTTAACATCTTTTCCATTTTCTGATACAAGTACAACATCAGATACACTCAAAGAAGTACCATAATAATTAGCTGGTCTTGGCAAATTAGAGTTTAACTCAGAAAATATTTCTTCTAAATCAATCTTAGAACCACCATCTACAGACTTAAAATAAATCATTTCATAATCATCACAATTAGGGTTTTTCCCATGTGAAATAAGAAAATCAAGACTTACACCCCTATTATAATGTGACTGCTCATTACCTTCAGCAAGTTGCAAAATAGCATATCTAGGACCAGTCTGCTCTTTTGCTGTTCCTAGGTTAAACCACATTACTTTAGAACGATCTATAGCATACAATAATTCCTCATTATCACCTTTTTTTACAGTATCATCTAAATAATTATGAGCAAATTTACCATTGATATATTTGTCATATTCCTCAACATTATCAAAACGTATAGAATCATTACCAACAAAATAACCACATTTTACAGAACCATTAATTTCATGATTACGTCCATGCTCGTCTTCAAAAAATCTTTCTGGTTCATATTTAACAAACAACTCAATATCCATAAAATCACCTACCCTTTCGATTTAATCTCTTATACATATTTTGAAAAGTTTCCTCATCCTTCTCTATAAGAACAGCATCATTCCGAGTATTTAATGCAGCTTCACCTACAACCCCACTTCCGGCAAACTGATCTAAAATTTTATTATGTTCCTCCGGCAATGTAATATAACCAATGATTTGTTCAATAAGCTCAGTAGGCTTTTCAGCCTGATGAATTCTATCAGATTTACTTACAGGCTCAACATCAAATTCAGTTGGCAGCATACCATTAGTCCCGGACATATAAAAATGTATATCTTTGTCTGCATTTATAAAAGAAATACCTTTATCAGCAAAATATAACAATACATACTGTTTACAACTTAATTGTTCAAGATATTCATGTGCATAATCAGAAGAAAGATATTCAAATGATTGTGAATCATAATCAAAAAACAAATCAGAAATAAGAGTATTCATATAAGCATACTTTTCATTATCTACATAGATTTTTAATCCAATATCTTCACATGAAATTAATTTATGAGAGGCAAAAAACGCTTTCTCTTTCTTCGCATCCACCTTTAATGCTCTAGGTTTTCCTTTAGTAAAAAACACAACCTGTTCTGTATTTTTAGACTTTCTACCAGTATTAGATACAAAGTTTCCTTTTTTCCAATTAACTGTTGTATAATAGTCTAAACCAGCCTTGGCAGCCATCTCTTTACACTCAAATATGTACTTATAATTTTCACTGTTTTCTTCAGGAAAAAATTCAACCACAAAACACCCCGGTTTCATCACTCTTGCCTTCTCATTAAAATCATTCTGCTCATATTTAAAACAATCATATGAAGCAAAGTCTCTGTTTCCTCCTTTTAGAGAACTTGTCATGGCATATGGATGATCTGTTATAAGGCAATCTATAGAACAATCTTCAAGCCAACTTAAATCCCGACCATTACCATTAACCAAAAGACAAGTACTATTTTCTTTCTTAACTGTATAAACACCTTTTGCAACACGCTCGAACAAACCTTTATCAATGCCCTCATATATTCTGGCTCTGATACTTGGTTCTTTAACAGGAGCATTGATTTCTGATTTTGCAGCCTTAACACATTCAGTTGCTTCAGCCAATGTGAAATGATCCACATCTTTGAAATAATCAAATAAAGTAATCTGAATACCTGCTTTATCTTTTCTAATCGTTTCCATATTATGAAAACACCTCCGTCATCTGCATTTTTTTCGTTGAATTTCTCCAAGATGCATATCTTCTGTACCGTATTCCATCTTAATTGCTTTAAAATCAATTTCTGAAAGTACTGCCAAGATATACTCCATGCTCCCATTTTGCCCTATTATTCAACCAACTCGACCAAATTTATCTAGCCCTTCTCTTTCCGGTCACAATCTCAATATTCCTTTCGTATAAATCTACACCTTCCGGGCAAATATTCCTTAATTTATTTTCATCAAAACGGAATAAATGATACTTATATCCGTTAATTTCCTTTACCTCACCTGTAAATTCTCCTAATCTATTGTATATTAGAAAATTCTTTAATTCCGGATATTTGTTCATATTAATGAAAGCACAATAATCTTTTGTTTCTTCACCAATATTTACCGTTAAATCAATAAACGATTCAAACCATTCCCCATTATTTCTTAATAATCCAATATATAAACAATTATTATTGAAATAATTATTTATGTCCAATTTAACATCGATTAACTTGTCACCCTCATTATAAGAAAGTACATTAC
>ULLM01016293.1_pt1 | contig 11798 bp, 9 predicted proteins | sample 1951431 | NCBI WGS metagenome assembly ULLM01 (sample SAMEA4835528, study PRJEB28245) | human gut metagenome | biome: gut microbiome; material: fecal sample | place: Denmark | collected 2008
AACATTAGTTGACATTAACAATTGTATAAATCGTGTTTTTGACAAGAACAATAAACTTAACATCTTTATGCAAGGCAATTTTGAGGGGCTTAATGTTCCAACAATTGAAGAATATAAAGAACAAATTTATAAATCAATTGAATAAATAATAAGAACAATAAAAAAGAAACTCTTGTGAGTTTCTTTTTTTATGCTTAAAGACTATTTTAGATTACATTGTTTTTTTCGGCCATTTCTGGTGTAAATGTATCTTGAACTTCTTCTTCAACTTTTTGCTCTTCTTCAAGAGAAATTGTTGAAATTGAAACTTCATATGCCGTTTTGTTTATCACAGTCTCATCATTAAGCTTTTTTTGATAGATTCTGCTTTGAATTCGTCCTTGAATTGTTACTTTATCGCCAATTGATAAATCGCCTGTGAAACGAGCATTTCTGCCCCATGCGATGCATGGAAGATAATCACTTTTATTATATGCACGATTAACAGCAATCAAAATGTCAGTAATCTCTCTGCCAAAAGGTGTTGTTCTGTAGATTGGCTCTTTACAAACATATCCAGTCATTGAAATTTGATTCCCATTTTCAATCGATTCTGCTGGAACAATTTCTCTTGCAAAAATTGTAAGAATAAGTTTGCTTTTTTCATTATCAAGCTTGTTATAGCTTCTAAGTTGCCCTAAAATTCCGATTTCTTTATTTTTATCAGCAATTTCTGGCAAAAGTCGTTCTGAAATTGTAATTGGAAGAACGTCAACTTGTGAAGAAAGTCGAGGAACAATCAATTCACATTCGTAAAACCCCTCACCCATAACAGAATGTGAATATACTGGATCGCTTGCAAGTTTGCCTTTAATTTCAACTTGGTTGTTTTTTTCAAAATTGTTTATCATAATACTTCCCCTTTTTAAGGTTTTAAACCTTCTTTTGCACTCCGTTATTGTCAATTGTATAGCCATTTTCCATCACGAGCCCACTAAGATTTACCATTTCGTATCCATTGCTTTTCAAAAATTCAATCACAAGTGGCAATGCTTCCAAAATATGGTCACTGTTGTTGTGAAAAAGAATAATTGATCCATTTTTAACACCGCTTTTAACTCTTGTCAAAATTTGCTGAGCAGACAAACCTTTCCAGTCAAGAGAATCAACGTCCCACTGAATTGCTTGAAGTTTGAGTTTATCACATGTCATAATAAGTTGATCGTTATAGTCGCCATATGGTGGACGGAAAAAACGAACTTCTTTCCCAGTCACATTTGAGATAAGCTTAGAGCTTATCATAAGTTCACTTTCTTGTTGAGCTGGAGAAAGAGTGCTCATTTTTGGGTGTGTGTTAGAGTGTGTTCCAATGTCAAGACCGGCGCCATCAATTTCTTTAATTTTGTCTTGATATTTCTCACTCCAAAAACCAACCAAAAAGAATGTTCCGCCAACATTATTTTGTTTTAAAATTTCAACAATTTTGCTGGTTTTATCCGCACCCCATGCAGCATCAAAAGTAAGTGCAACTTTTTTCTCAGTTGTTTGAACCGAATATATTGGAACTTTTCTTTCGCTATATCCAAAATAAACAGTTTGGGCATTTGTAACTGTAAGCATTGCACAAAGTGCAACACAAACCAAAAGCAAAGTGATAAAAACTTTTATTGGACGAATGGAAAAACATTTAATTTTCATTTCGAAGTTACTCTCCTATTTTATATTTTTTTCTTTGATAATCAAAATAACAGAAAATTGAATTTTGTCGAAAAACCAAGAGTATTGCATGTTCTTGACGATGTGGCTTTTCCTATAATAATTCATATGATAAAGCATTTTTCTTTATGAATTTTTCGCATGAAAAAAAGTGAGCTAAAGCCCACTTTATGTTTTGAAAGTTTAATCAATTACGATTTCAACGGTTTTTGTGAATATTGAATTATTTTCAGTATAAGAAATTTTAAGCATAATAGTTCCAGGAGTCAAACCTTCAATTTTAACACCATCAGTTGTCTTTTCAAGAGCAACACCTTCAACTTCAAATGAAACATCTTTTGCTAAAATTCTTTTAATGCCGATTTGTTCATTTGCAGAATTTCTTACATTCGCTAATATTAAAATGTTATCAAATTTTAAAACTGAACCGTTTGTAATGCCTTCTTGATAAATTTCAACACTATTTATTGAAGAAACAATTCTTTCATTTAAACTTATTTGCAAAACTTGTGATTTTCCATTGTGCGAAAATTCAATATAAGTGTATGCATTGTTGCTTGCAATAAGCAAATTGTCATTAATATTATCAGACTTTTTAGAAATCATTGATTTGTCAACAACAACAGATTTTGTTGAGCCATCTGAATATACTTCTTGAATATATAATCCACGAAGGTCAACCGTTTCACCGACAAATTGATATGTCGTTGATTGTGAAATTTTTGCAGAAACAAGATATGCTGGCTCTGGTGGCTTTTTCAAAATTATAATTGTTGTTGCAACAGCAGCAATAATCATTACGAAAAGCAAAACAAGTGAAATGATAATTGGTTTTTTTGGCGGTTTCATTCTGAAACGTTTAATGTCTTGATTGATTGAAAAGTCAAGAGATTTTTTATATTCACCAATATCTTTTGGGTCTTTGCCCTGCTCGTCTGAATATTTTTGTTTAAGGTCTGCCAAACGACGACGGCGTTCAAGCTCAGCAGCAATGTCTTCTTTGCTCCAACCTTCAAATTCGTTTGGAGCTTCTTCTTTTGGCTTGACATTTGTTTCTTCAGTAACTTTTTTGCCTGCATTAATTTCAGTAAGGTCTTCATAAACAGTTTCTTTCAACGAATTGTTTGACATTCCAAAAATAATGTTTGTTTTAGCTTTTTTAACAGGCTGTTTTTCTTCAGTTGAATTGCCATTTTTTGAGTCTTCAATTTCATTTTTTGCTTTTTCAAGCTCAGAAAAATCAATTTTGCTTACATGAGAGTTAAGTTTTTTCTCAATTTCAGGGTTTTCATATTTCTCTGGCTTAACTGGAGTTTGAGCACTTTCATATTCTTCTTGTTGATTTTGAGAAATTTCTTCATTGTTTGAAGATGGTTGTTCTTCAACTTTTTCTTCTATTTTTTGTTCTTTTTCTTGATTTTCGTTTTCACTTAAACTTTCAGAAATTGAAGCTTGATTTTCAGGTTGTGTTGTTTCAACATTTTCAGGAACATCTCTTCTGATTGCAAAAGGATTATTGTTCTTATTTTCAGGAGCAAGTGTTTTTTCTGTTTCTTCTGGTCTAACATTTTCAGTTTCGTCTTCGTCTTCTTTTTGTTTTGAAACTTTATATGTTGTGTCAACAGGCTCAATTCCTTGCTCTTTTCGCATTTCTTCTTGAAGATTGCGAAGTTCTGAAAGATCAATTTTTTCAACCTTATTTGAATGTTGTTTTACATCTTGTTTTTCTTCTATAACAGGCTTTTGATTATGATTGTCTGTTTTTTCAGAAGGAACAAATTCAGTTTCACGATAACGTCCAACTGGATTTGTCAAATTTTGAGTGTTGCCTTCTAAAATGTTTCCTTTTTTGTCAACAAAAGACAAATCGACACCAATATAGTCTTCAACACGAGTGCCATATTTTTTTGAAAGAATAACTGCCTTTTTATAATTTTCAGGCTCGCTTCTTTTAAATTCTTGCAAACGAATTTTTGTTCGCTTATCATTTTGTTTTTCAGCTTCTCTCTGAATTTTTTCATCAGAAGAAACAGCTCGTTTTTTCGAGTTTTGTTCAATCATTTTTTCAAATTTATTTTTGCTTGCCAAATCTGTTTCTCCTGAAAATAGTATGTGTTTTTTTCACAATTACATGTTAAGTATAGCAAATATAATTTTTAATAGCAAATAATTTTATAGTGTTCTTACGAAAGCTGAAAGGATAATTGCATTTCCAATTGACATGCTCTTTCCTTTTGATGCTCTTGTGTCTTCTTCAATGTTTGAAGCATTTATTGCTTGATATTCTTCATCAAGTGTTTGAACAACAACATCGGTGTTTCGTTTTGCAAGCCCCGCAGCCAAAACTTCTGTTCCGCTTGAGTCTTTGCCTTTAAGGTCGAACACCTTTACACCTTTGCGATAACGTGCTAAAACATCAATTTCATTTACATTAAGTTTCTTTGCATATGCTTTGTTAGAAACCAAAATAACATTGTCATCTTTAGAAATCTGAGAAACGAATACAACACTGTCGCCTTCAGAAAGAGCAATTCCTTTAACACCCGCAGAAATTCTTCCTTGAACAGGAATGTCATCTTTAGAGGCATTAAGTCCCATTCCTTGTTTTGTTACGAAAAGAATTGTTGTGTCTGGTTTGTCTTCTTCAATTTTGATAACTTTGTCGCCATCTTTGAGTTTGATTGCTTGATATGCGCTCTTTAAAAGTTGATATTCTGAAACATTGGTTTTCTTTATCATTCCACACTCGGTGAAGAACAAAAGATCTTTTGAAATAAGGTTTGCTTCAGATTCCATTAAATATACAATTTTTTCATCAGGCAAAGCACTTGGCATAATTTTATTAAGTGGTGTGCCTTTATCACGGAATTTATTGTCACCAAGAAGACTAACATCAATTTTATATGCATTTCCCTTATCAGAGAATCCAAGAACGGTTTTGTCTGACATTGTATCGATGCTTGAAAGAATAACTTCTTGAAGACCTGACCTTTCGCTCCAAACCTTAGAACATTGACTGAAATGTCTTGTGCTCATGCATTTGATTGTCCCAAGAGCTGTTGCACAAACAACAACATTTTCTGAAGGACCTTTTGCACCTGTTGTTGCAGTTGAAGAAACTTCATATTCATCTTCGCTTGCAAGAATGTCTGACTTTCTTCCGTCTTTAAATTTCTTGCGAATTTCACCCATTTCTTCTTTAACAATTTCAAACTGCATGCGTTTGCTTGAAAGAATTTTTGTGAGTTCAGCAATGCGTTTTTCAAGTTCCAAGAGTTCTTGTTCAAGTTTGAAAACTTCAAGAGATGTAAGTCTTGCAAGACGCATGTCAAGAATTGCTTGAGCTTGTTTGTCTGAAAGTGAAAATCTTTCACGAAGTCTTGATTTTGCAGTTGTAACGTTATCGCTTGTTTTAATAATTCTTACAACTTCATCAATATTTCTAACAGCAATGATAAGACCTTGTAAAATGTGCTGACGTTCTTTAGCTGCATCAAGATCAAATTTTGTTCGTTTATAGATAACTTCTCTTTGGAAGTTTACATAATATGCTAAAATGTCGATAAGACCCATTTGTTGTGGTCTTCCATCGGCAATCGCAACCATGTTAATTCCATATGAAACTTGCATGTCAGTATATTTAAACAGACAGTTTAAAACTTTCTTAACGTCGGTGTCTTTTTTAAGTTTGATAACAATTCGGTCGCCATGTTTATCAGACTCGTCAACAATATCATTAATTCCGGAAAGAATATCTTTTTTTGTTTCTTTAAGTTCCAAGATTTTTTGTTCGAGTTTTGCCTTGTTAACTTGATATGGAATTTCAGTAATGACAATATTTTTCTTGTCTCCAGTATCGTTTTCAATATGCACCTTAGATCGAATTAAAATTTTGCCTTTACCGGTTGCATATGCTTGTTTAAGATCTTCGCCACCAATCACAAATCCACCGGTTGGAAAATCTGGAGCTTTGATAATTTTCATCATCTCATCAAGAGTGATGTCTGGGTTGTCGATATATGCAATTGCACCAGAAATTGTTTCAGCAAGGTTGTGAGGTGGAATGTTTGTTGCAAGACCAACGGCAATTCCAGAAGCACCATTAACCAAAAGGTTTGGAAATCTTGAAGGAAGCAAAACTGGTTCTTGAAGAGTGTCATCATAGTTCCATTGCCAAGGAACTGTGTTTTTTTCAAGATCACGAAGCATTTCAAGAGCAAGTGGAGCCATTCTGATTTCTGTATAACGCATCGCAGCTGCACTGTCTCCGTCAACAGAACCAAAGTTTCCATGACCATCAAGAAGTGGAGCACGAAGGTTAAAGTCTTGTGCAAGACGAACCATTGCATCGTAAACCGAGCTGTCACCATGTGGGTGATATTTACCAAGACAGTCACCAACAACTTTTGCAGATTTTTTGTGTGGTTTGTCTGGTGTCAAATTTTGCTCATACATTGTATATAAAATTCGACGTTGAACAGGTTTAAGACCGTCTTCAACACGTGGAAGTGCACGATCAAGAATAACATGCTCTGAATATGGAAGCATGCTTTCATGCATGACAACATCAAGCGTTTTATCAATAACATTTTTACCAATTCCGGCAGAAATTAAAAGTTGTTGTTTAAGTTTTTTCTTGTTCTCTTTCTTTTCTTCATCGGTTGAGCCTTCAACAAGATCATCAGCAACTCCATTGTCGATAATGTCTTCAATATCAACTTGCTCGCCAGTTGAAGGAATTGTAACCTTTTGTTCTTCTTCGCCGTTAATGTTTTCTAAATCTTTGTTTTCATTATCACTCATTTCATTTTTCCTTATTCGATGTTATTTTTGTTAAAGTCGGCATTTTCAATGATATATTGCTTTCTAGCATCAATGTTGTCACCCATCAAAACCGTGATCATTTTTTCAGCTTCAGCAGCGTCATCAATTGTAACTCTAACAAGCGAGCGGTTTGCTGGATCCATTGTTGTTTCCCAAAGTTGTTCTGGGTTCATTTCACCAAGACCTTTATAACGTTGAATTTCATATGGTTTTCCACCAATTCTTTCAACTGCTTCTGGAAGCTCGGCATCTGAATAAACATATTCTTGTTTGCCACGTTTCTTGATAAGATAAAGTGGTGGCATTCCGATGAATAAATGACCTTGGTTGATAAGCTCACGCATATAACGATAGAAAAATGTAATCAAAATTGCACGAATATGTGCACCATCTTGGTCGGCATCGGCAAGAATGATAACTTTATGATAGCGAAGTCCATCAAGATTTACATCTCCAATTCCAACACCAAGAGCTGAAATGATTGTTTTGATTTCTTCATTTGCAAGAACTTGTTCAATTCTTTTCTTTTCACTGTTAAGTGGCTTTCCACGAAGTGGCAAAATTGCTTGGAAATGACGATCTCTACCCTGTTTTGCAGAACCGCCCGCAGAATCACCTTCAACAATGAAAAGTTCGTTGTTGACATAGTTTCTGCCCGAACATGCTGCAAGTTTTCCAACAAGGTTATAATTCTCAGCAGAGTTTTTTTGACGTGCAGATTCTTTTGCTTTTCTTGAAGCTTCTCTAACCTTTGCGGCACCAATTGCTTTTTCAATGATGCTTGTAAAGATCTTTCCAGTTCCACGACCTGCAAAATATTTTGTAAGTTCGTTTACAGTTACAGTTTCAACAGCTGGCTTTGCTTCAGGGTTTCCAAGTTTAGCCTTTGTTTGACCTTCAAATTGAATGTTTTTCATTTTGATTGATATGATTGCGGTTAAGCCCTCTCTGAAGTCTTCACCCATCAAATTTTGGTCTTTATCTTTAAGGTTTCCATTCTTTCTTGCCAAATCGTTCATGACTCTTGTAAGTCCACTCTTGAAACCAATTTCATGAGTTCCACCTTCGGTTGTTGAAATGTTATTCACGAAAGAGAAAACACTTTCAGCATATGAATCTGTGTGCTGCATTGCAATTTCAACTTTAATTCCATCTTCTTCGCCTTCAAAAATGATTGGATCTTCATAAAGTGCAGTTTTGCCTTCGTTAATATATTTAACAAAATCTTTAAGACCGCCGTCATATTTATATGATTTAACAATGGCTTGGTCTTCACCTTCTCTTGCATCTATAAAAACAATTTCAAGACCCTTATTTAAAAATGCAAGTTCTTTAAGACGTTTTGAAACAGTGTCAGCAGAAAATTCAACGGTTTCAAAAATGCTGTCATCAGGCAAAAATGTTACGGTTGTTCCAGTAACATTCGATTTTCCAATTTCAGTGAGTGGCTGAACAGTGTGCCCACCTTTAAGCTTTCCATTAACTTTTGTTAAAGCAAACTTGATTTCATATTTCTTTCCATCACGTTCGACAACAACGTTGCACCATTTAGAAAGTGCGTTAACAACAGAAGCACCAACCCCGTGAAGCCCACCAGAATATGCATAGTTTTCGTTGTTAAACTTTCCCCCAGCATGAAGCTCGGTGTAAACAACTTCAACAGCACTCTTTTTCAAAACTGGGTGCATATCAACAGGAATTCCACGTCCATTATCTTCAACTGTAACTGAACCGTCTTTATTTAAAGTAACGATAATTCGGTTACAAAATCCGTTTGCAGCTTCGTCAATTGCGTTGTCAACAATCTCCCAAATAAGGTGATGAAGGCCTTTTGGACCTGTTGTTCCAATATACATTCCTGGGCGAAGACGAACAGCGTCCAGCCCTTCCAAAACTTGAATATCTTTTGCTTGATAAGTTTTATTCATTTTTCCCTGTCCTATATATAATATTCTTTTTATAGTATAACAAATTTAGACGTTTTAAGGCAAACCATTTTTCTTCTTTTTCGCTAAATTTCCCACATTTTTCAAGAAATATTTACATCTTTTAAAAGTTTAAATAAAAAATGATAAAAAACATAAACTAAATAAAAGGAGAAATTCAATGAAAATTTTATTAACCGGTGGCGGAACAGCCGGACACGTAATGCCCCACTTAGCTTTAATGTCCGATTTTCGTAAATACTTTAAAGACATTGTATATGTTGGAAGCATTTCAGGAATGGAAAAAGACATCATAAAAAAACAAAAAGATATAACCTATCACGAAATTGTCACAACAAAATTTGTTCGAAGAAAAATTTGGAAAAATTTGCTTATTCCATTTAAGCTTATTAAAGCAATTCATCAAAGCAAAAAAATCATTAAACAAGAACAACCAAGCGTTGTTTTTTCTAAAGGTGGATATGTTTCTCTTCCGGTTGTCATTGCATCAAAACGATGCAAAGTGCCTGTTGTTGCACACGAAAGCGATCTTGAAATGGGTCTTGCAAACAAACTCTCAAAACCATATGCAAAAGTGATTTGCACAACATTTGAAAAAACGTCTGAAAGATGCAAAAAAGCAATATGGACCGGCTCTCCAATTCGCAAAGACATGATAAAATCAAAGCAAGAAGCAATGAAAAATCTTGACATTAACACATCTCTACCAATTCTTGCAATTACAGGTGGAAGCCTTGGTTCAAGGTTTATAAATAATAAAATATGGGACGAAATTTACAACCTTACAACTGAATTTTATGTTCTTCATCTTACCGGAAAAAACAATATCAATCAAAAGTTATTAAACATTCCAAACTATAAGCAAATAGATTTCACAATGGATATTGGTTCGGTTTTGTCAGCTTCAGATATAATTGTTTCTCGCGCGGGATCAAATACGATTTTTGAGCTTGCAGTTATGCATAAACCAATGCTTTTGATTCCCCTTCCAAAAGGCAATTCTCGTGGAGACCAGGTTGATAATGCAAAATATTTCAACAGTCAAGGATTTGCCAATTTTGTCACGGAAGAACAGCTTGAAAAACAGACGTTGAAAAGCCACATTATGCAAACCTATAAAGAGAGGAATATTTTAATTTCAAATCTTAAAAAGTCGGGGATTTGTCCTGGAAATGAAAAAATTATAAAAATCATATTGCAAAACACAAAACCAGATATTCAAGAAAATGAATTAAAAGAATACAACAAAAAATCAGCAAAATAAAAAGGATACAATAAGTATCCTTTTTTCATTAAGATTAATTCTTTTTTTGAGAGCACATTTCAATATATTTTTCCATTGAAACTTTGTCGATAAATTCGCCATTATCATAGCAATATTTGCAATAATCTTGATTGATGCTCCCATCTTTGTTTTTTCCAAGTTGATCAACAGATGAAATTGGCATGGCGCAACTTTGGCAAATTTTATTTTCCATTTTTTGTTCCTTTCTTTTTCTTTTCTTCTTCAAACTCTTTAATTTTCTCTTCAATTTCAATATCTTTCTCATCTTCTTCCCGAACATGGGTCATTCCAGTAACATAGGAAATTGGAAGACAGAAAACCATTCCACGAGCAGCAGACTGATAGTCAGTTGCTTGATAAATTGCTTTCATTGTTGGAACAACGTTTTCCTCTGGAACAATGATTAAAACAACTTCATTTTCAGGGTCAATTTTAATTCCAAAAAATTTTTTCTCAGATGGATTGCTGCCTTTACCAGAAAGAACAACTCCGCCGTCTGCTCCAACACTTTTTGCTGCATAAATAACTTCTTCACTATATCCACGTTGCACAACAGCAACAACAAGTTTGAAGCTTCCGTCATCAAAAATTTCATTATCAAAAATGTTCATATCAATCTCCTATAAACTTGGCTTTTGCTCCCAAATAGCCATCAACATCAATAACAAACGATTTTCCATTTCCAGGCTTTGCAAGTGAAAATTCAATTGAAATTGTTTTCATCACTTTTTTTGTGTCTTCAACTCTTGAAATTGCAAGGATAACAACCATGTCGCTTGTTCCAACTTTTAAAGATGAAAACATGCTATATCTTGAAACACCAATGCCACGAATGATGGAAACAACTCTTGCTTGAAGGTCGTGAAGTCTTGTTTTAATTTGATTTTCATATTCACGGTTAACAATGAAAACGCACATTGAAAGTTCATTAATTTCGCTCAGCTTAATTGGTCTTTTAACAGTTTTTTTAACCTTGGATTTTTCCACTTCCGTCCTCCTTCATTGCGTCAAATTGTCCTTCAAAAATCTTTTCAAATTCTTTAGATTTTTCATCATGCTTAATTTGTTCAATTTGGCGGCGGTTATATTCTTCTTCAAGTTTTTCAATGTTCGAGAACATATCAATTCCATATGAAATTCGAAGTGCTTTTTTATATTCTTTAGTTTCGTGTGCTTTAAGCTTGATTTTATAAATAACACCAAGAATTTCAAGAACTAAAATTGGCATAAGTCCAACAGAAGCGATAAGTCCAAATCCTTGAACCCCGCCCCCAAATCCGCTTGCAAAACCAATCATCATTGGCAAGATAAATGCGGCACACATTGGACCAGATGCAACCCCGCCCGAGTCAAATGCAATTGAAACAAAAGATGTGCTTGAAAATGGCATTATCAAAAGGACAAGACCATATCCAATTCCAACAATCCACCAAATTGAAAGGTTGAAAATAATTTTAACAACAAAAATTGAAACGGCAAGCATCATTGCAATTGCGATTGCAAAAATAACCGATCCTTTTTTAATGTTCCCTTGTGTAACATCGTCAACCTGACTTCCAAGAACTTTAACAGCTGGCTCAGTAAATGTAATCAAGAAACCAACTATAACTGCAAAAACAATTGAAAAAGCCTTGCTTCTTGTTGCAAGAAATTTTCCAACAGCTGTTCCCATTTCCATGATTCCAAAATCAATTCCAAAAAGGAATAAATAAAGACCAACAAATGTGATAATGCTGCTTACAGTAAGCGAAATTTTCTTTTTCTTTGGAAGTTTCAAAAAACAAATATCAAAAATGAAAAAGATAAGCAAAAGCGGAAGCATTCCAAGCATTGTATTAAGCAAAACATCAAGAAAAATATTAAGTGATTCTGATGCCATTGGATTTACACTTCCCTTCCCAGATGTGATAAGTCCAAGAAATGCAACAGCCAAAATTGGACCAAGCGAAGCAATTCCTATAACTCCAAAATTATCACTGTTTGACTTTGCATTCTTGTTTCTTGCAATTCCCGATGCAAGTGCAAGCAAAAATGGAGATGTAACTATT
>ULLM01020717.1_pt1 | contig 11724 bp, 10 predicted proteins | sample 1951431 | NCBI WGS metagenome assembly ULLM01 (sample SAMEA4835528, study PRJEB28245) | human gut metagenome | biome: gut microbiome; material: fecal sample | place: Denmark | collected 2008
ATTGATACTTCAAACGTTACAACAATGGCAAGCATGTTTGCACATTGCACGGCACTTTCTTCTCTTAATTTGGCGGGATTTAACACTGCGAAAGTTACAAACATGTCTATCATGTTTGGATATCTCACAAATCTTTCAAAACTTGATTTAAGCATGTTTAACACAGCAAATGTTACAACAATGCAACAAATGTTCTATCAAAGCACAGGAATTAAAGTTTTGAACTTGAGCAGTTTCAACATGTCAAAAACAACAACGACAACAAACATGCTCAACTTTGGTTCTTCGGGAAATCTTGGAAGAATTCAAACACCATATAACAACAAATCTGCACTTGCAATCACAACTTCTGGCACACTTTATAACACATCTACAGGTTCAAGTGTGACAGGGGTTTCGGCAAACACCTCTTCAAGCAAAACTTTTGCTAAAAAAGTTACAGTAACTTTCAATGCCTATGGCGGAACAACTCCTTCAATATCGACATATACAAAATATTATGGTGCAACTTTTGGAAGTTCATATCCTTCAACAAGCAGAGCAGATTATACTTTCCAAGGCTGGTATACAGAAATTTCTGGTGGTTCTAGCATTGATTATTATGTTCTTGTTGGCGACACAACTTTCTATGCACACTGGTCATCTAACACTGGTGGCGGTGGCAGTGGTGGCGGGGGAACAGACCCAGAACCAACACCAACTCTTCCATCAATTTTTGAAAAAGCTCATGCAGCGAGTGAACTGGATGGCGAAACACTTGATGGACAATCAATTTTTGATATTCTTGATATTTTCAATTCTGAAAGTTCAAACACATTTACTGCTGAAGATGTCACAAAATTTGCCATTGTTTCTGGTGAAACATATTATGATTATCAAGTTGAACAACAAATAGGAACAGTTGGAAACATGGAAGTTGCGGTATTGTCTTATGTTGGTTCAGATTATGTTTCTCTTCTTGGCGGTGATCAGTGGATTTTGGGAATCATGAATAATAGTGGAACAATCGGTTTTGACCAATGGTATTATTTCGATTCTATGTTCTTTATGAAACTTTCGGAAATTTTGCCATATCTTATAACTCTTGACCTTCGTGGTCTTGACACTTCGCTTACAACATTTTCTTTCAGACTTCCAGACACGGTTGAAAATGTTATCATTAATTATTCGGCTGCTCCACTTCTTTCCCATCGCGTTGTAAATTTTGTTACGATGGGACAGGGTACTATTTCATCAACAGGTTTTGGTGGAGTTGCTTCATCTGGTGAAGGTGTTATCGGAAACCTTAATTTAAACACAGTTTTAAGAGGCAATATTTCAGAAAGCGAAATGGGTGAAATTAAAGGCTTTGCAGTCTTTTCTACAATTTCGCCAGAGCAATATGCCGACTATATTTTCCAACACGAATATGGTCAAATTGCGCCTGGAGTATATTTGTGTTTAGTTAGAGTTACAGACGACTTCACAAGCAAATTTAGTGGTGTATCTACAGATGATGTATTTTTAGCTTTTGTTAGCTATACAAGTCCGATTTATCTTGACGAAAGTTTTGAGGCTGCTGGTGGTTTTGGTGACTATATTGAAACAGGTGGAGCAATATACTATGCGGATTTCCGTGGGCTTGCAGTTGTTCCAAATGATAATGCTCCTAATATGGCACGATATTTGCAAGTGAACTTCCCACAAGAACTTATTCTTCCAGAAGATTATGATAATGGTATGCTTCAATTCGAAACAAATGCAACATTGATTAACCATGATGGTTCAACAAGAAATTTCATTTCAGGAAACAACAATGGAAGTTCTGGAAATCTTGAAATTGCTCGCACAAAACTTTATAATGTGACAGCGGAAGACGTTGACCTTTATATTGAAGACAAAAAATGGTTCGATCCAAAGAAAAACAAAATTAAACTTAAAACCCAAATCAGTGGGGAAGAAGAATAACAAAAAAAGATAGCAAAACAATTTGCTATCTTTTTTATGCTTATTTTTTTGATTTATTTAATATTTTTCATGAAGATTTTTTTGCTATATAGTGAAAAATGTGCAAAAGAAAACCACCGGAGTTGGTGGTTTGTTTTATTATTTTTTAGCAATAACGTGAACACGATTCCTTGCATCTGCATTTGGAACAGGTGCAAGAGAGAAATCGCAAAGTTCAACAGTTTTGAAACCTGCTTTTTTCAAAGCATTTACAATTTCGTTATTCTCAAAATATGCATCAACAACAATGTCAAAAGTTTTTGCATAGAGACCTTCATTATTTTTCATATAGTAAACTTCATTAATGATGCATTTGTTGTCCATTCCTTTTTTGATTGAGCGAACGTGATCAATTGTGTCGCTTTCTTCAAAAGAAACTTCATTCCAGTTTTCTAGTTTGTTTTTTGTATAATAGTCAAACATGAAAATTCCGTTTTTTGAAAGGCATGCGTGTGCATTTTTAAACATTTCTTGCCAACCAGAGAATTTTTCAATCATGTTGATAACGTCATGGTTGCAGGTTACAAGATCAAATTTTGCCTTTGGTTTGAAATCGAAAATTTCTTTTGTATAAGTAAAGTTCATTGTTGGATATTTAGCAGAAGAAAATTCGATCATGCTTTTTGCAACTTCTGTTCCTGCACCAGCAATTCCTTGTTTTGAAAGATAATTTAAAAATTCACCAGTTCCACAGCAAACATCAAGACAAGATTTAACAGTCAAGTTGTTTTTCTTTAAATAAGCAACAAGGTTGTTTGCAAGTTGATATGAAAAAGCACCTTGGTCTGCACTCCAAGCAGCTGCATAGTTTTTGTCGAAAGATTGTGATACATATTTTTCCATATTGTCTCTCCCTAAGGTTTATATTGCTATTATAACACATGAATTTTAAAAAGAAAAATCATTTTCACTGTAAAAAAATAAAAATATCGTTCATTTTTATAAATTTTTATGTTTTGTTTAAACCATATAGAAAATTTAAGATATTTGAAAAAAATAGTTGCATTCGAACATTTGTTTGATATATAATAAAACCATGAGAACAATATTACATTCAGATTTAAATAATTTTTATGCTTCAGTAGAGTGCCTTTATCACCCTGAATATGTGGGGCAACCTTTGGTTGTGTGTGGAAAAACAGAAGACCGCCATGGCATTATTCTTGCTAAAAACATGATTGCGAAAAAGGCTGGGGTTAAAACTGGAATGGTTTTGTTTGAAGCAAGAAAACTTTGTCCAAATCTTGTTTGCGTTGAAGCAAGGCATGACCTATATTTGAAATATTCCAGAGCTGTTCGAAAAATCTATCTTGAATATACTGATCATGTGGAGCCCTTCGGAATTGATGAAGCATGGCTCGATGTTTCAGATTCTATAGTTTGTGGGGGAGATGGCTTTAAAATTGCCGAAGAAATTCGCAAACGTGTTAAAGAAGAAATTGGGCTTACAGTTTCAATTGGTGTTTCTTTCAACAAGGTTTTTGCGAAACTTGGATCAGACATGAAAAAGCCTGATGCCGTTACTGTTATTTCTAAAGACAATTTCAAAAAACTTGTTTGGGGGCTTCCAGCAAGTGATCTTCTTTATGTTGGCAAAGCAACAAAAGAAAAACTTGAAAAACTAAACATTAACACAATTGGGGAACTTGCAACTTTTTCAAAACCAATTCTTGTCAGCAAGCTTGGAAAGTGGGGTGAAGTTTTGCTTTCATATGCTCGTGGGCAAGATATTGATGAAGTGAGAAAATATGATGAGTGGGACGAACTGAAATCAATTGGCAACAGCATCACATATTATCGTGACATTAAGACTGATGAAGATGTCTATTCGCTTTTAATTTTGCTTGCTGAAAGTGTTTGTGCACGAATGAAAAATGCGGGGTTTAAATGTGCAAGAAGCCTTTCACTTGTCGTTACGAATGACAAACTTGAAACTGTTTCAAGAATGACAAAAGCACAAACTCCAATGAGTCTTTCAAGCGAAATTGCGGAAACTGCTTTTGATCTTTTTAAAAAACATTTTTCGTGGGAGAATGGTTTGGTTCGTCTTCTCGGAATCAGTGTGAGCGATTTCACTGAGCACAAACAACTTGCACTTTTTGATGACGAGAAAAAGAAAGATAAACTTGTTAAACTTGAAAATGTGGTTGAACAAATGCGTGAAAAATATGGAAGGAAAATCATTAACAAAGCAGTGATTTTTAAAGATGAGCACATGCTTAATTTAAACATTAAGGGCGACCCTGGTTCGCTTTCAAGCGATGTTGCACATGCAATTCCTTTTAAAACTGCTCCATATAAAGAGAAAAAATAGTTTAATTGTAAAAAAGAGTATAAAATATGGGTGTTTTAGGCATGATTGATTTTGTGCGAAAAAATATAAAAGTTAAAGCTCTAATGAAAGAAACTGGTGAAATTTTGCCACTTTCTATTGTGTGGGAAAATGACAAAGAATATGAGATTGATCGCATTTTAGATGTTCGGCCAGCACCATCTAAAAGCGGTGGTTTTGCACTTCGTTTTCAGGTTAAAATAAGGGGGCAAATTCGTTTTCTTTATCTTGATGAATATGTTTGGTTTTTAGATATTGACTGATTTTTTAAGTTTGTTTTTTTATTTGCATTGTTTTGCATGGAAAAACAGACTTTTTTTATTATATAAAAAACTTCCAATTTTATTTGCTTAAAAATGTGTGATTGTGTTAAACTTGTTTCAAAGGAAAAAGTCAAATGAAATTTTTTAATAATTCGTGGGATCAAGTTCTTGAAGATGAGTTCGAAAAACCATATTTCAAAGAACTTATAAAAAAAGTTGATGAAGAATATGACAAATATAAGGTTTATCCACCAAGAGAAAAAGTTTTTTCAAGCCTTAAACTTTGCGACTATAACGATGTGAAGGTTGTTTTGCTTGGGCAAGATCCATATCATGGACCGGGTCAGGCACATGGGCTTTGTTTTTCAGTTATGCCTGGTGTTGATGTTCCGCCATCGCTTAAAAATATTTTTAAAGAAATGCAAGCAGATGTTCACACAACAATTCCGAATCATGGTTGCTTGGTGTCGTGGGCAAAGCAGGGTGTTTTGCTTTTAAACACGGTTTTAACTGTTCGTGAAGGCTTGCCAAATTCACATGCAAAGTTTGGTTGGCAAACCTTTACAGATGAAATTATTCGAAAAGTTAATGAGAAAAAAGACCCTGTTGTTTTCATTTTGTGGGGAGCAAATGCAAAAGCAAAAATTCCGCTTATCACAAATAAAAACCATTTAATTTTATATGCTGCTCACCCAAGTCCACTTTCAGCATATAACGGATTCTTTGGGTGCAAACATTTTTCAAAAACCAATGAATTTTTGAAAGAACATGGAAGAAAAGAGATAGATTGGCAGATACCAAATATATAGTTCCGGCTCTCTACCGAACCGCCGGAGCTTGTAACCACATCTTTGCTCATCTTTTCGTTTTAAAGCTTCAAACAAGAACCTTGATGTAACGCAAGATACTATCAAGAACCTTGTTTAAACCTTTAAATTCGAAAATCTAAGCAAATCTGTTACTGTTCGTTTTCAAACTAGTGTGGTGTTGCAATTATTTGATGCGTTGTAAGCTAATGGTTTAGTAAGATATTGAGTATGTGTGTTTTGTGGCATATCAGTAACTAACGCCAAACAAATGATATAAAAGTTAAATAAAAATAGGATTAAGAAAGAAAATTGAAAAGAAATTGTTTTAAAATTTTCATGGTTATGCTTGCGGTGTTGTTTTGTTTTTTGGCAATGCCAACTTTCCCTATGCAAAATGTTTTTGCTGAAGAAATCGAAAATGTGAAATATAGTCTTGTTCCTTCAAACTATAACAGTGTTCCAGGTGAAACCGAAACAAAATATAACATTAAAAATGACAATCTTATTCCTTTCACTCCTTTTGATTTTGATAAAGATAAAAGAATGGGTGGTTCTTCTTTCAAATTTGAAACAGACGAGTTTAAGCGTTTTAAAGATTCATATGTTTTGGTTGACAGACAGACAAACATTGAAAACAATGGGGAAATGGCTCTTTCAATGTGGATATATTTTGATGGAGTTAAACTTCATGGGCTTAGTTTTACACTTGAGCTTGAAGGTGGGAAAAATATGGCATTTTCAGTGTCTCAAAGCACACTTCGTGACATTGTGAAAAGGTCTGACTATGACGAAGAAACCCCATATGGCTGGACAAAAATTATGATTCCATTTGCCAGATTTGAAGGTTATTCAACAATCACTTCGGAAATTCTTCCAGCTCCAACAAAACTTGTTATTTCATATTATTCTGAGAATGAAGATTCTGAAGTTTCAACACTTCTTTTCTATGATGTTTCAATTGAAAAACTGGATCAAACTAAAAACGTTGAAACAAAAAAACAAGCCTATACAATTTGCAAAGCATTTTATTTTGAAAAAGCGCTTATTGATGGGCTTTGTGTTGGTGATTCACTTACACTTCCAACCGAGCAAAACGCAATTGTCTATGCTTGGCAAGGCACACGAGATTTAAAAAGTGAAGCTCTTAAAACTTCAACAAATTTGAAATGGAGAGTTTCAGTAATGGACCCTTCAGGTAAAGTGACACAGGCATCATTTGGTGAAAAAATCACTTTTGAACGTGAAGGAAGCTATACAATTTTTTATCGCTGTTTTGAAACAAAAAATGATGTTTCAAACGTTATTTTAAGTGCATATTTAACCATTGGTGCAAACAAACTTAATGCGATATATTTTGACAGATCAAGTTTGAAAATTAAAGTTAATGTGCTTTCAAAAATTAATGTTTCAACATCATCAAAATTTACAAGTGTGTCAGATGTTTCATTTGAATATGATGAAAATTGTCTTGAACTTATAAAAGACACTGACGGAACAGTTTATGTTAAGGCTAAAAAAACTGGCAAATTCACTTTAAAAGCAAAAGTGACGGGGAAAAGAGTTACAACCGAAAATCAAGAATATTCAACAACTTTAACGATAAATGCAATAAAAAACAGCACAAAAGACGATAAAATGCCTCTTAAGATCTTTTTGTGGGCAACTTTGGGGTGTTTTATCTTAGGTTTTATCATTTCTCTTGTAATTTCGCTTGTAAAATCACGTAAAATTGGTGTAAAATAGTATTAAGGGGAAAACGGAAGTGAAATATAACCTTGACGCACAAGACAACATAGATAAAATTCCATATGATAGCCAACCAATTTATAGGCAAACAAATACCAACAAAAGAAGAAAACCAGAGCAAAAAGCTCCGCCATCTAAACTTCTTTCAATTGTTGTTTGTCTTCTTGTTGTGCTTAATGTTGTGCTTTGTGGCTTGGTTATAAACCTTTCAAAAAATAGCAACCCCCCTGAAACAAATATTTTTAACATTTCAACCGATGGAACACTTGATGTTTCAGCCGTTGCAGATAAAACAAAATCTTCTGTTGTTGCAATTCACACTGGATCAATTTCTTCAGTTGATGCAAACACATTTTATTCTTTAACAAATCGTGGTTCTGGAATTATTATTGATGGTGATAAAGAATCTGGAACTTGTTATATTTTGACATGTTACCATGTTGTTAAAAACAATGTTTCAAACATTTGGGTTTTAATGTCAGATTCTTTCAATCCGGTTAAAGCTTCACTTGTATATACGACTGCTTATAGCAAGATGTATGACATTGCAGTTTTGAAACTTTCAAGTGATGAATATAAACGAAGTGCAAGCAAACCTTGCGAAATTGGGAACAGTTCGCTTGTTCGTGATGGTGACGGTGTGATTGCATATGGAAACCCACAGGGAACAGGGCTTAGTGTTACTAGCGGTGAAATCAGCAAAACAATCAACCTTGTTAATGTTGATGGGGTATATAACAGACTTTTGAAAACTTCAGCTCCAATCAATGGCGGAAACAGTGGCGGTGGTCTTTTCAATGCAGAAGGCAAACTTATTGGAATTGTCAATGCAAAGAAAAATGATGACCCATCAAAGGGAAGTTATATTGATAATATTGCTTTTGCAATTCCAATTGACGTTGCATATTCACTTGCAATGAACATGCTTAAAAATCAACGTCCACTTAAAGCACAAACAGGTCTTTCATTTGCAATTCAGAACACAAACATTGTTTATGAAAAGGTGAATGGAAAACTTCTCCCAAAGCAAACAATTTTGGTTAAAGAAATCACAGAAGGCTCTGCTGGTGAACTTGCAGGTTTTGAAGTTGGTGATGAAATTGTTTCATTCTCATATGGTGAAACAACCGATGTTTCAATGAGAAACCTTTATAGTTTGGAAGATCACATATTCAACCTTTCAGTTGGAGACACCGTGGCTTTCAAAATCAAACGTGGAAATGTTGAAAAAACATTAAACCTTAAAATCAAAAATTCAGTTGCTGCAGACAGTCAAGACTGGTATAGATAAAATTTTTCAAAATACTTGCCATTGTTGGCAAAGAAAGTTATAATTATAGCATAATTAAATTTGGAGGGTATTATGGTAGAAAATAAGGTTGTTGAAATTTTGGCTAACACTCTTAGAGTTGACAAAGCTAAAATCACTCCAAGCACAAACATTGCATCTGATCTTGGTGCAGACTCACTTGATCTTGTTGAAATTTTAATGAGTCTTGAAGATGAATTCAACATTTCTATCCCAGATGAAGCAATTCCTGAAATTGTTACAGTTGGAGATTTGGTGAAATATATCGAAAACGCAAAAAAATAATTAAACAAATTTTAAGCCAGGCTTTTGCCTGGCTTTTTATTTTAGAATAGAGAAATTAAGCTTGTAGTTTTGAAAAATGCAAACAAAAAGCCTGGACAATCGTCTAGGCTTGATTTTTAAAAAAATGTGTTGCACATCATTTTTTGTCATAACACACCGAAGTGGAAAGACAGTAGCCAGCTCCTTTAAAGCTACCTTGTGGCACATGGCCGAGTTTGCTTAGTGCTGCTGCCGCTAAGCTCTGACACGGTTCACAAATGACCATTGCACAAGACCTTAATATCATCACCGCTTGCTATCCGCAACCTTCCATGCACTATGCCGAGAAATGCATTCAGCCCTGCTGTAGCGGATCTCAGGATAAGGGCACCGCTAGTTCCCCACCTAGTGCAACACAAGGAAATTATATATCATTTTTATTAAAAACGCAAGGCAAAGTTTATGTTTTGTTGCTATTGTTTGCATTTTTTTAGACTATTTTTAGATTTTTTGTGCAAAAATATCATTATAGATGGTGAATAGTGTGTTTTTTGCCCAAACAATATTTGACTTGAATATAATAGTCGTGATAATATATAAATATATAAGGGGAAAAACATGGTATCTAATGCAAAAAGATTTATCGAAGCTTATAACCGTCTTGACAAAGGCTTGCGTGAAATTTATAATATCAAACCTGCAGTGAACTTTTCCGATTGTGTGCGAAAAGTTGCATCTGTAAATTCAGTGATCAGAAAATATGAAGATGATATTATTGAATATGGCAGGCTTAGAAATGCAATTGTCCACAATGACAGTGAAGAAACAATTGCCGAGCCAAACACAAATGTTGTTGAAAAAATAGAGTCAATTGCAAGACTGATTTGCACACCTCCACGTGTGATGGATACAGTCGCAAATCGTTCGGTTTTCATTGTTGATGCTGGAACAAAACTCTCAGAAGTTTTGAAACAGATGTTTCAAACTGGATATTCAGTTGTCCCAGTTTATAGCAATGGAACACTTGTTGGTGTGATAAATCGTAAAATGATTGTTGAAGCTCTTGGCGCTGGGGTTTCTGCTGGGGTTGATCTTGACGACTTGTCAGCTCTTCCAGTTTCTGAAGCTCTTGACCTTAGTCAAAGCAATCATACATATGAAGTTGTGTCTTCTCAAACAACAATTGACGGTGTTCTTTATCTTTTTCAATCAAATCGTAAATTGTCGGTTGTGATAATCACAAAAAATGGAAACTATAATGAGCAACCAATTGGTGTTGTTGTCACAAGTGACACAATTGATATGCAAACAATTCTTGATAACTATTAAGGGAAAATAAATGGAAATTGCAAACGAATGGAAAGATTATGAAATAATTGCAACCGGAAACGGGGAAAAACTTGAAAGGTGGGGAAATGTTGTTCTTCTTCGTCCAGACCCACAAATTATTTGGAAAGCAGAACGTGATCTTTCAAAAGAACCAAAACTTAATGCACACTATCACAGAACAAACACTGGTGGTGGAGCATGGGAAAAACTTAAAAAGATGCCAGAAGAATGGATTGTTGCTTATAAAAACATGAAGTTCTTGGTTAAACCAATGGGCTTTAAACACACGGGGCTTTTCCCAGAACAAGCTTATAATTGGGACCAAATGATAAAACTTATCAAATCTGCAAATCGACCAATCAATGTTTTAAACTTGTTTGCATACACTGGCGGGGCAACAGTTGCTTGTGCAAGTGCTGGGGCAAGTGTGTGCCATGTTGATGCTGCAAAAAACATGGTTGAACGTTGCAAAGAAAACATTAAACTTTCAGGGCTTGAAACTGCTCCAGTTCGTTATATTGTTGACGATTGCAGAAAGTTTATTGAAAGAGAAATTAAACGTGGACATTTCTATGATGCCATTATAATGGATCCGCCATCATATGGTCGTGGAGCAAACGGAGAAGTTTGGAAACTTGAAGACAATCTTTATGATTTTGTGTGCCTTGCAACAAAAGTTTTGTCAGATAAACCACTTTTTGTGCTTATAAACAGCTATACAACCGGGCTTGGAGCAACTGTTCTTGAAAATATTCTCAACAAAGCACTTGCCGGCAGAAAAGGGAAGTCAAGAGCATATGAACTTTGTCTTCCAACAGACGAAAAAGGTGTTTTGCTTCCTTGTGGAACATCTGGAATTTTTACAGGAGAAAACTAATGGAAATTTTATATGAAGACAATCATGTTATTGTTGTTTTAAAACCACAAAACGTGCCATCACAAGCTGACGAGTCGGGAGACAAAGACATGCTTTCAATGGTGAAAGAATATATCAAAGAAAAATATAATAAGCCAGGAAATGTTTATGTTGGGCTTGTCCACAGACTTGATCGTCCGACTGGTGGTGTCATGGTTTTTGCAAAAACAAGCAAAGCAGCAGCACGCCTTACTGAACAATTTAAGAATAAAGAAGCAGAAAAAACATATTTTGCTGTGACCGTTGGCTCTCCAAAAATCAAACAAACAAAACTTGTGAACTATTTGCTTAAAGATGAAAGAAACAACATTGTTAAAGTTGTTCCAATGTCAACAACTGGTGCAAAACGTGCAGAGCTTGACTATACAGTTTTGGAAGAAAAAGAAGGCTTTGCACTTTTGAAGGTTAAACTTCAAACCGGAAGAGGACATCAAATTCGAGTTCAACTTGCAACAATTGGAAACCCAATTTATGGCGATCAAAAATATGGCAAAGACATGCCAAAGGCAAACCTTAATTTGTTTGCAGTTGAGCTTCGTTTCAAACACCCAACAACTGGTGACACAATGGTTTTTAGAGCATATCCACCAGAAAACTTGAAAGCATGGAACTTGTTTGACCTTGAAAGATATTTATCACTTAAAGTTTAAAAGAGCAATTTTGCTCTTTTTTTATTTTGTTTTTTACATTTTATAGCAAAAAAAGAAGAACATGCTTGCTTTTTTATTTTGTATAATAGCAGGGAAGAATGATAGAAAAATATGCAATAA
>ULLM01017679.1_pt1 | contig 11678 bp, 8 predicted proteins | sample 1951431 | NCBI WGS metagenome assembly ULLM01 (sample SAMEA4835528, study PRJEB28245) | human gut metagenome | biome: gut microbiome; material: fecal sample | place: Denmark | collected 2008
ATATGCAATTTCAATCACTCTTGTTGATCCGCTTCGCTATGACCTTCTTTTCGAGCGTTTCATTCACCGTGAACGTGTTTCCATGCCCGACTTTGACGTTGACTTTGACTTTGAGCAACGAGGAAACATGATTGAATATGTAAAACAAAAATATTCTCCAGAGAACGTTTCATATATCGGAACATTTGGAACAATGGCTGCAAAAAACGCCATTCGTGATGTTGCTCGTGTTATGAAAGTTCCATATTCAATGGCGGACAAAATCAGTAAAGTTATTCCAATGAAGCCACCAGAAGGGGTTAAAAAAGGACCAGTTTTGAAATATTATTTCGGAAAAACTGGAAAACCTGAGAATGACAAGTTCATTTTACCAGAACTTCTTGAGATTTATAATAGTGATGACAACCTTAAACACGTTATCGACATTGCAATTAAACTTGAAGGCATGCCACGAAACATTTCAACACATGCTTGTGGAATTTTGATTGCACCAAAACCAGTTGATGAGTTTGTTCCGCAAATTCGAAATGGTGATGACCTTTCAACACAATATTCAATGACCGAGCTTGAAAGTCTTGGACTTTTGAAAATGGACTTCCTTGGTCTTAAAAACCTTACTGATATTAAAAAAGCAACCGAATATATAAAGCAAAACCATGGTGTGACGATTGATTTCTATGATGGAAGCATTGACTATAATGATCCTAAAACCTATCAAATGATTGGCGAAGGAAAAACCGATGGTGTGTTCCAGCTTGAAAGTGGGGGCTTTAAAAAGTTTATGAAAGACCTTAAGCCAGACTGCCTTGAAGATATCATTGCGGGTGTGTCTATGTATCGTCCTGGACCAATGGATTTCATTCCAAAATTCTGCGACAACAAGCATAACCCAGACCATGTTACATATCTTCACCCTTGCCTTGAACCCGTTTTGAAAAGCACCTATGGTGTTATCGTTTATCAGGAACAAGTTATGAAAATCTGCCAAGTTATGGGTGGATATAACCTGGGGCAAGCGGATAACGTGCGTCGTATCATGGGTAAGAAAAAGAAAGACAAAATGGCATATGAAAAGGTTAAATTCATTGATGGTTGGGTTGACCCAGAAGGCAAAAAATCAATTGCTGGTGCTGTAAATCTTGGAGTTCCAAGAGAAGTTGCTGAAGAAGTTTTCGGACAAATGGCAACATTTGCATCATATGCGTTCAACAAGTCCCATGCAGCGGCCTATGCCTATATCGCTTTCCAAACAGCATATTTAAAGTGCTATTATGAGCCAGAATTTTTCACAGCCATCATCAATAACCGAATTACAAACACAGAAGAAGTTTCACACTATGTAACTTTTGTTAAAAGTGAAGGCATTCCAATTTTGCCAGCCGACATTAATAAAAGTGATTCATATTTCACAGTTGCAGATGGAAAAATTCGCTTTGGTCTTTCTGCGGTTCGTGGACTTGGTGTTCAAATTTGCGATGCCATTGTAAATGAAAGAAATCAAAATGGTGAATATAAAGACCTTGGCGATTTCCTTTCAAGAACAGTTGACCTAAACATCAATAAACGTGTTTTGGAAGGAATGATATATTCTGGTGCATTTGATTGTTTTGGAAAAACAAGAAGCCAGCTTGCTGCGGTTTTTGAAATGGCACTTGCTTGTGCTGTTAAAGACAAAAACAGCCGTTTGAGTGGGCAGTTTTCAATGTTTGGAGACTTGTTCTCAAAGCAAGAGTCAATTCATATTGACTATCCAGACATTAAAGAATATGACACTAAGTTCAAGCTACGAAAAGAAAAAGAAGCTCTTGGAATTTATCTTTCAGGACACCCACTTGAGCCATATAAAGCCCTTGCAGATCAAATGACATTTAATGCCGGAATGGTTGCAGAAACTGGTGGGGAAGATGAGAACTATAACCCAGACTATGCTGATGACCAAGTTGTTGACAACAACGGTCTTACAGATGGCATGAAGGTTAAAATGATTGGTGTCATAAACGAAGTAAACAAGCGATTTACAAAAAATGGCAACTTGCCAATGGCAGTTTTGAAGCTTGAAGACCTTTATGGCACAATTGAAGTGATGGTGTTTAACAAGTTCTATGAACAACTTAAAAACGACCTTGTTGAAGAAGCAATTTGTGTTGTTTCTGGAAGACTTTCACTTCGCCCAGGCGAAAGACCAATCATTGTAATGGATAAGCTTGAATTTATAAAAGATGAAAAACAAGCAGAAGAAAAAGCAGAAAGCAAAAAAGTTGTGTTTGGAGAATCTAAAGTTCAAGAAAAGAAACAACGACTATATATGCAGTTTGACATTGAAAATCAACACTTGAAAGATCAAGTTTTTGAAATTTTATCGGGCTATCCTGGCGACACAGAAACCTTTGTCCAATTCAATCGAAAACTATATTCTCTTGGTGCTTTGGTTTCAGTTTCTCCAGCACTTAAAAGTGAGCTTGCAATGGTTGTTGGTGAAAATAACATTAAAGTTATTTAGCAAAATAAATAAAAAAATAATCATAAAAAATAAAATCTCGCAAATTCTGCGGGATTTTTTTTGTGAAAAATCGGAAATTGAAAGAAAAAAAGAGATAAGTATAAAAAAATATTGTAAATATTGCTGTGATTTTTAATCGGTATTTATGGACTGAAAAGTTTGATGAATTGCGGGAGAATAATAACCTTGAATATACCCAAAAACCTAGCAAACATGTGCAATCTGCACAAAAATAAAGAAACACAATTGTGTTATAAAGTCAATTTTTTAAAAGCATTTGACAAATCCTACCCAGGTGGGATAAAATACAATCGGCAAAAGAGTTGAAAGGGTTTGCTTGTGCGAAAAAAAACAAGGCAATTTCACACTTTTGCAAAGCAGATTAAAAATAAAAATATGTTTATATATTTCTGTTTAAATGTAAATACTAAGGAAGATAGGAGCATATGAAAAGTAGGTTTTCAAAAGTATTGTTTGCGTTGATTTTTCCAGTTGTGGCAATGCTTACCGCTGTAATTTTCTCTTTTTCTTCAATGCAAACGGCAGATGCTGTTTCGGGAAGTGGTGGTGGATTTTATGTTGGAAAAAATTCAACATTCAATTTCAGCGGAACAATGCATGGCATTTCAGCATCATATGGTGGTGGGGCATATATTGCAAGTGGTGGAACACTGAACATGACAAGTGGTTCAATTTATGGAAACACTGCATCAATCACTGTTCAAAACTATGCTGGAACAACCCCAAACTATACAATCAATCTTTCAAATGCAAGAACCGCTGGAACAATTTTAACCTTTGTTGGTTCTTCAACAAAACCCGATTTGACAAAACTTTCAATTTCGGGATATTCTTCAAGTTCATATGAACTTTCGCTTCAAACAAACACAAGTGGAAACTGGACTATTTCGCTTGCAGAGTCTTCAAGAACTGTCACATTTGACCCACAATTTGGAACGGTTTCTGAAACAAGCCGAACTGTTAAAAAGGGTGGAGCAATTGGAAAACTTCCAACACCAACAAGAAGTGGCTATATCTTTACTGGATGGTATCCTGTGGTTCAAAATTCGGGAACAACAAGCACAAGAACAACTCGCAGTTATGTTGTGAATGACAATTGCGTTTTATATGCTTGGTGGAGAAATATCATCACACGTGTTGATGAAGACGGAAATGAGAGTTCAACTGGCGACTTTGTTTTGTTTGGTTCATATCCACAAACAATCAAAGCAAGCGATGTTACAATTGATGAAACCGATGTGGATTCAAAAGGTTATTTCCTTGGTTCAGATGAAGAAAGATATGGAAAGAAAAACGGAAATGCCTATGAACAGGACTATACATTCACCGACGGAACAGCCCTTGATTTTTCAACCTACTATTATTTCAAAGTTGAACCAATCAAATGGAGAATTGGAAAAGAAAGCAATGGTCAAGCAATCATTGCCTCGGAAAACATTTTGACCTCTTACATTCCATGCTATCAAATTATTGATGGAGAAAGAACCGTTGATGGCGAAACAGTATATGCAAACAACTATGAATATTCGCATATCCGTGCGTTCTTGAACAGTTATGATGGAAGAGAATATAACGTTTCTGACTATTCATATCATACGGCAGATTATAAATATTATCAATTCAATGGTTTCTATTATCAAGCATTTTCAACCGAAGAGAAAAATTATATCTTGACAACAACGGTTGATAACAGAAGCATTACAACCGACGATTCAACAAACGAATATGCTTGCAACAACACCGAAGATAAAATCTTTGCACTTGGATATATAGAGGCGGTTTCATATAACCAACTTCCAACAACATCTGGTGCAAAATTGGTTACAGACTATGCTCGTGCAAATGGGGCATATTATAGCACAAGTTCTTCGCGTCTTGGCAAAGGACGTTGGTGGTTGCGTTCACCATCATCAGGTGGAAGTGATGTGATGTGGGGTGTGAATGAAACTGGAAAACAATATAAAGAATATGATGTTGATGACTACTCAATCGGAATTGCTCCTGCTTTGACACTTAACATGGGAACAAGCAGTTTTATAAGCAATGAAGTTAGTGGTGAAACAAAAGAAAATGAAAACACCATTTCAGAAAATAAAGAAACAGAAAACATTCAGTTATATCAGATAAAAGCAATGCAAAATGTTAAAAAAGGCGAAAAGCAAGACTTGTTCTTTGAAGACAAAAAGTTTAATGCAGTTTTAAAGAAAGTTCAAGCAAATGATGATAAAGAGTAACACAAAAAAGAGTCACCGATTGGTGGCTCTTTTTGTTTTATAGAAATTGATTTTTTGAAAAAAGTGAAATTATTGACGGCGGTTTATAAACTTTTCAAGCAGTGCAACAAGCCCATACATAAGCCCAGCAAGAAGGCAGAGTATTAAAATTGCACACATTACAAGGTCAAGTTTAAAAACCTGTCCGCCATATACGATAAGATAGCCAAGACCTGCTTTACTTGTCAGATATTCGCCCATTACAACACCAACCCAGCTCATTCCAACATTGATTTTTAAAACCGAAACAAAATCTTTGTTTGTTGCTGGGATGATAAGTTTATAAAGAATTTGAAATTTGTTTGCACCCATTGTTTTTAAAAGCAAAATCTTGTCTTTTGGAATTGATAAATAGCCATTTAACATTGAAATTGTTGTGATGACGATGCAAATTAAAAATCCCATTGCAACAATAGATTTTGTGCCTGTTCCCATCCAAACAATGATAAGTGGTCCAAGAGCAATTTTTGGAAGAGAGTTTAAGACAATTAAATATGGCTCTAAAACTTTTCTTACTGGTGGCAAACCATAAAGAAGAATTGCAACAAGAGTGCCAATAATGGTGCTTATGGAAAATGCCAGAAGTGTTTCATATAGTGTGACCCACGAGTGATGAAGAAGTGAACCATCTTTCATTAAAATTTCAAGTTGTTTTATAATTCTTGATGGTGAAGATGTGATGAATGGGTCAACAAGTCCAGACGATGCCGAAAGTTCCCAAATTCCGAAAATTAAAATTAAAAGCAAAATTCGTGCGGTGTGAATTGAAAATGCTTTCACTCTAAGCGAACGAAGATATTTCTTGTGAGCAAGTGAATATTGTTGTTTATTCGTCTTCATTCAAACACCCCCAAACCTTTGAAAAATAGGTGTTGAAGAGTTTGTCTTTTCGCCTTTCAAAAGGTGTAAGTTTTTTGTCAAAATCAAGAGTGATAACATTTTTCACACATGCTGGTCGTTTTGTTAAAACAATAACTTTGTCGGTCATTGCAATTGCTTCGGAAATGTCATGAGTAACCAGAATTGCGGTTTTGTTTTCATTTTTTATGATTGCTTTAACATCGTCTTGAACCGACAGTCTAGTTTGATAGTCAAGGGCAGAGAATGGCTCGTCTAAAAGCAAAATTTCGGGGCGAAGACTGAGAGTGCGAATAAGTGCAACTCTTTGTCTCATTCCGCCTGAAAGTTCGCTTGGAAAATGTTTTTCAAAGCCCGCAAGCCCATATTTTTCAATAAGACTTTTTGAATATTCAAGGTTTTCCTTGGTTTTTCTTTTCTTGAAAGTCAAGCCAAGAATAACATTTTTCCAAATTGTCAGCCATTCAAAAAGGTTGTCTTGCTGAAACATATATCCAGCTTTTCCGGTTGGCTTTTCCACTTTTTTTTCTGAAATTAAAATTTCTCCACTTGTTGGTTTAATTGTTCCGGCAATCAGTGACAAAATTGTAGTTTTTCCGCACCCACTTGGTCCGACAATGCTTACAAATTCGCCACTGTTAACCGAAAAACTAAGGTTTTTTAGTGCTTGTGTTTCACTTTGTGGAGAATGATATATCAATTCTATGTTATTTAGTGATAGTAACTTCTCCATTTGTTTCTCCTGTAGCTTTCGCTACACTTTAGTTTATGCTTTAAGTGCATATTGGTTGTCAACAACCGAACTAAAGCTTACGTTTTTATTTCTTTCAAGTTCGCCTGCATTTTTCAAAACTTCAATCAAGCGATTATATGAACTTTGAGTCATTGTTGGGGTTGCGCACCAAGCGTCAATTGCTTTATAACTTTTGACAGCTTTTGCAAGCGATTCGGCGGTTGAACCGTTGAATGATGGCAAAAGTGCAGTTGCAACTTCAAGGTCTTCGTGTGTCATGATATATGTATATGCTTTTTTGATTGCACGAAGGAAACCTTCAATTTTGTCGCTGTTTTTTGAAATATATGATGGACGAGCCATGAAACATGTGAAAGGAATTTCACCTGAATATTCACCAACAGACCCAACAATATAACCTTTTCCAGATTCTTCAAATTCGGTTGCGGTTGGTTCGAACATTGTGCAATATTGTGCAGTGTTGTCTGCTTCAAAAACTGGAACTTGCATTGCAAACGAGGTGTCAAGGTCAAGTGTAATGTTTTCGCCGTTTATGAGATTGTTATTGTTCACAACCCATTCAAATGTCATTGCTGGAAGTCCGCCACGGCGACCGGCAATAACTTTTTTGTTTAAAAGTGATGTTTTCCAAGAGAAAGTGTCTTTCTCGTTGGTTTTTGAGACAAGGAAAGAGCCGTCTCGTTTTGTAAGTTGCCCAAAAATCATTGGGTGAGTTGTGCTTCCTTGTGCTTCAAGATAAATTACGGTTTCAGCTCCAAGAAGTGCAATGTCGGCATTGTTTGAAAGAAGTGATGCCATGCTCTTGTCGCTTCCTTGTCCGTTTTCAAGTTCAATTTTAATGTTTTCATCTTCCATATATCCAAGATTGATTGCAAGATATAGTGGGGCATAGAAAACACTGTGTGTTACTTCATTCAGTCTGATTGTGTCTTTATCTTTCTTGCACCCAACAAATAGTGAGCAAGGAATTAAAAGCATGACTAAACAAAGAAAATATGTAAAAATTTTTTTCATTTTATTCCTCCTTAAATTTTCACACTTTAAAATATGCAAAAAAATTGATTTTTGTTTATAAAAACACTTTCTATTAAGCAAGTTTTGGTGTAAAATGTATTTGGAAAATATTATGCAAGACAAGAAAAATATAATTTCAATAATAATGCTTTGTTTATACACCGCTTTGTTTGTGTTTTTTGTTTTCACTTTAATTTTTGGTGGACAAAAAATTGCCGGTGCATTTTATTTTATTATTTTTGCAGTTTCTCTTGCCTTTGCTTTTCTTGAAAGAAAATATGGCGCAAGTTATAAAAGCCTTTATCGTTTTTCAATTTATATTGCCGATGCTGTTAACATTTGTGCAATGGTTTCATTTTTGTGCTATAGTCTTTGCATTCCATTTGTCTCGGCATCACTTGGAGTTTATGTTGTGATTTTTCTTGTAGATTTGTTCTCTCACAATCGCAACAAACTTCAATCTAAACTTAACATTTTAGCTCTTGTCTTTAATTGTATGTTCATGGCACTTCATATGGCATATTTCTTTGACGGAAGCACATCGGTTGCTTTTGCAATTGCTGGGCTTGTCGTTTCGGTGATGGTGCTTGCAGTGAAAATGATTCTTGCTTTCAAGCATGGTCTTGAAGAAGAACATCAAATTAAAGATGAACTTTCCGAAAAAATTAAATCTTCAGGCGATGACCGAGTCGAATAGGGGGGAATATTATGAAAGTTTTAAAAATCATTCTTATTGTTTTAATGTTCATGTGTTTGCTTGCTGGTTTTGTTTTAGTGTTTGGTGCAAAGCTTTTTGCTCGCAAAAACAAAGATAATGCAGCAAAACAAGAAATGAAATTGAAAATTATTGGATATGTTGTGTTTTTGTGCGCCTTTGCACTTGCACTTTTCCAAAGCCTTATCAGAATTTAGGAGAAAATTATGAAAAATTTAATGAAAGACGAAAAGTCTTATGAGCCACAGAGTTTTGAAAAAGAAATTTTCAAATCGTGGGAAGATAATCACTATTTCCATGCAGAAGTTGACAAAAACAAAAAACCATTCTGCATCATTATGCCACCACCAAATGTTACAAGCCAAGCTCACATTGGTCATGCACTTGATGGAACATATCAAGACATTTTAATTCGAACAAAAAGAATGCAAGGTTACAGTGCTCTTTGGGTTCCTGGAGCTGATCATGCTGCAATTGCAACTGAGCATAAAATTGTTGAAAAACTTAAAGGTGAAGGCAAAACAAAAGAACAAATTGGACGTGAAGCTTTTGACAAAGAAGCTTGGGCTTGGTATAACCATTATGGCACAAGAATCATGACTCAGTTTAAAGAAATGGGCTTTTCTGCAGACTGGGAAAGATATCGTTTCACAATGGACGAAAAAAGCACTTCTGCGGTTCTTGAAGCATTTATCAGACTTTATAATAAGGGTTATATTTATCGTGGAACTCGTCAAACTCACTGGTGCACAAACTGTAAAAGTGTAATTTCTGATGACGAAGTTGTTTATAAAGACATGCCTGGACATATGTGGCATATCCGCTATCCTTTTGCAGACGGCTCAGGCTATATTGTTGTTGCAACAACCCGTCCGGAAACCTTGTTTGGTGACACTGCGGTTGCGGTTAACCCAAAAGACAAACGTTATAAAAAGATTGTTGGCAAAATGCTTTGTTTGCCTCTTACTGATCGTCAAATTCCTATCATTGCTGACGACTATGTTGAAACTGGTTTTGGAACCGGAATGGTTAAAATTACACCTGCTCACGACCCTAATGACTATGAAGTTGGAAAACGTCATAATCTTGAATTTATTCAAGTTATTGATAAACAAGGTTTCCTTAATGAAAAGGCTGGCAAATATGCTGGGCTTCCAATTGAGAAGGCAAGGGAAAAAGTTGAAGCAGACCTTAAAGACCTTGGACTTTTGGAAAAAGTTGAACCATACACTCACAATGTTGGGCTTTGCGAACGTTGTAAAACTCCAATCGAACCAATGCTCACTGAACAATGGTTTGTTAAAATGAGTGAACTTGTTAAACCTGCAATTAAAGTTGTTAAAGATGGCGAGCTTAAAATTCACCCAAAACGTTTCGAAAAGAACTATTTCCACTGGCTTGAAAACATTCAAGACTGGTGCATTTCTCGTCAGATTTGGACTGGTCACAGAATTCCAATTTACTATTGTGATCATTGCAAAAATGTTATAGCATCAAAAACAATGCCAACAAAATGTGACAAGTGTGGTCACACACACTTCACTCAAGACAGTGATGTTCTTGACACATGGTTCTCTTCTGCACTTTGGCCATTTTCAACACTCGGTTGGCCTGAAAAGACTCCTGAGCTTGAATATTATTATCCAACAAGTGTTCTTGTAACGGCATATGACATTTTAACCCAGTGGGCAACAAAAATGGTTTATATGGGCTTTGAATGTGCGGGTAAAACACCATTCAAAAACTGCTTGATTCACGGTCTTGTTCGTGATGAACTTGGCAGAAAAATGAGCAAGAGCCTTGGAAATGGTGTTGATCCACTTGAAGTTTCACAGCAATATGGTGCCGATGCTCTTAGAATTGCACTTATCAAAGACATGGCAATGGGAATTGACAGCCGTTTCTCTATGGTTAAGGTTGATAATGCCCGTGCATTTATCAATAAAATTTGGAATGCAAGCAAATTTGTTTCTCTTCACACCGAGGGAACAGAACTTGTTGACATTAAACATGCCATTCTTGAAACAAAAGATAAATGGATTTTAACAAAGCTTTCATCAGTAATTAAAACTGTAACAGCAAACATTGAAAAATTTGATGTTGGTTTGGCTCTTACAAATGTTTATAACTTTGCATGGAACGATTTTTGTGACTGGTATGTTGAACTTTCAAAACCATCAATTTATCGTGGTGGGGAAGATAAGAAAAACACCGTTAGTGTTTTGAACTTTGTTTTTGAAAATATTTTGAAACTTTTGCACCCATTCATTCCATATGTAACTGAATATATCTATCAACATATGGACTTTTATAAAAAGGAAACCGAAAGCATCATGGTTTCATCTTTCCCAAAAACATTTTCAGTTTCGAACTATAAAAAAGATTTTGAAGAGCAAGAAAAAATTATTGATGCAATTAAACTTATCAGAAATGCAAAAACTGAAGAAAAAATCGCATCGAATGTTAAAAGTGATGTATATTTTGCTTCTCTTGAAAGCCTTGGAAGTGCAAAAGACGAAATTGAAAAACTTGCAACTGTTGTTTTAACAAATCAAAAAGGAGAGGGAAAAGTTATCTATTCTTCTCTTGGCGAGTTTGTTTTGCTTGATGAAAAGAAAGACAAATCTGAACTTTTGAAAGAACTTCAAGCACAAATTGATAAAATGAAGTTTGAAGTTGAAAGAAGTGAAAAAATGCTTTCAAATCCACGATTTGTTGAAAAAGCACCACAAGCATTGGTTGAAAGTGAAAAAGCAAAACTTGAACAAAACAAGAAAGCACTTTTAACTTTGCAAGAAAAACTTGCTAAAAATCAATAAAATTTAAGAAGCATGAAAATGCTTCTTTTTTTATGCATTTGTTTCTAAATCTTTTTCTTTAAAAATTAAAAAATCACAAAATTTTAAGCATTTTTTACATAATTTGACAAATTCGACCATTTTCAACCAGAACTCGGCAATTTGTGCTGCAGTGTTTTGTTTAATTTTGCTTTTAATTGTGCTAATATGTCCTTGTTCGTGAACAAACATAATTTTTAAGGGGAAAAGAAATGAAAAATCAAATTAGTGTTTTAGTCGCAGATGAAAATAAAGAGCTTTTAAATTCTGCAAAATCTTTGCTTGAAGAAAACGAAAATGTATCAAGCATTTTCATTGCAAATAATGGGGAAGAGGCATTAAATAATATTCTTCAAAACAAACCAGATGTTGTTGTCCTTGACATTTTGCTTTCAGGAATTGATGGTTTCACTGTAATTGAAGAAGCAAAAAAGAACGGTGCACAATGCAAGTTTATTGTTACAAGTGCACTTTCAAGTGAAACTTTTGTGCAAAAAGCAATGAACCTTGGTGTTGAATATTATATGGTTAAACCTGTTGTTCCATCTATCGTGCTTAAAAGGATTATTGACCTTTATGAAACAACAAGCAGCAGCCGTGAAATTTCAAATGCAAACGAAACCGAAAAAACAACTGCAACAACTCTTGATCAATCGAGAAATAAACAACTTGAAGAGAAAATTACAAACATTTTTATCACAGTTGG
>ULLM01005016.1_pt1 | contig 11677 bp, 7 predicted proteins | sample 1951431 | NCBI WGS metagenome assembly ULLM01 (sample SAMEA4835528, study PRJEB28245) | human gut metagenome | biome: gut microbiome; material: fecal sample | place: Denmark | collected 2008
AGGATCGCGATCGCAACGCTCGAAAATCCTTCAAACAGCCAGCTCACGACCGTTCCGAGCACAGTCGATACGAGCCCGGACACCAGCAATGCGATCAGGATATACTGACCATATTGCCGCAGGAACATGAAAAATTTCGGAATATACCGCATGAACAGGCTCTCAAACACATGCGAGCCATCCAATGGATAAATCGGAAGAAGGTTGAACACCGCAAGCGACAGATTGATCGTTACGATCGAAAGAAAGATCGTATAGAACGCCTCATTGCTCCCGAGATTCCAGCGATAGACGCCGAAATAGAAAAGGATCGTCGCAAAAAACGCTACGACGAGGTTCATCGCAATGCCCGCAAGCGATACGATAATGTCATCGCGCCGATAGTTCTTGAAGTTGCGCGGATTCACGGGAACAGGTTTTGCCCAGCCGAATCCAACGACCAGCAGGCAAAGAAAGCCGAACAGGTCGATGTGCGCAAAAGGATTCAGCGTCATGCGGCCGAGGTTTTTCGCCGTCGGATCTCCGAGCTTATCCGCCGCAAACGCATGCGCCCACTCATGCACGGTCAATCCGATGATGATCGCGGGCAGCGTATACAGCAGCGACAATGGATCTTGCAGGATACTTGAAAGCCTTCCGAACACAAAACATCCTCCTTACATTTCCTCTATTATACGAGATTGCAAGGAGGGATGCAAGCGCATTGCGGGCTTTGTCAGCCGCCCGCAAGAAACGCCGCCGCGATCGCGGAAAACACATCGCGCCAGCCAAACGCCTCCACGCTGCGATCCGCATACAGCGGGATCTCTGCAAGCACCGTGCCCTCCGCGTCCTGATACACGATTCGGCCGAGCGCAACGGAATCGTCGATAGGCGCGATCAGTCGATCCGGTGTCTCCAGTGTCTGTCGCAGGTCGCGTTCGGCGCTTTTGGGCAAGAGCAGGCGCACCTCCTCACGCGCGATCAGCTGCACCGTCTTTTCCGTTCCGTCCTGGACGGACAGCTCGGGGACGACAACCTCGCCGGCTTTAAGGCACCGCTTTGATACAAAATTCGCGAAGCCGAAATTCAACATGGTTTCCGCCGCCTCGAACCGTGCATTTGCCGTGTCTGCGCCGATCACGACCGCGATAAAAGCCGTTCCCGCGCGCTCTGCTGCAAACACGCCGCAATAGGTACTCGTTCCCGCAGAACCCGTCACAAGTCCTTTGCACCCCGTATAAGAACGAATCATTCGGTTCGCATTGACGAGCTCCGTTTCCCTGCCGTCGGAATGCTTGAGAAAGTCACGATAGAGCAGGCAGTATTTTTGATATGTTCCGCTCTCAAGCGCACGCTTCCCGAGCTTTGCCAGTTCCTGTGCGGAAAACTGCATTCCTGTTCCGCACGCATCCGTCATTGTGCGTTCCACACCTGCCAGGCGAAGCGTCGCGTTGATATTATCGACAAACACGCTTTCCGAGCCAAAGGCGTTTTCCCCGAGCGTCACGATCGCATCTCCGGCGGAGATCATCACCGCTGCTTTCATCAGTTCGCCCGCGCAAATCGTCTCCCCGTCCGAAAGAAACGCTGTCGGCCCGCTGATCTTTGCCGCACGGGCGCTGACACGCATTTCCGACGCAGCCGCGATCACGCCCTCGTCAAACGCTTCCGCAAGCGTCAGGATCGCGGGAAGCTTCACAAGGCCCGCCACATCAAACGGCGCGTCTCCGAACGACGAATACAGGATCGTATCACTTCCCACGTCCATAAGCACGGCCGCAACCATTGGTGTATCCACTTTAAGCTCCTCCGCTCGCGTACGCGTTACAGGCAGCAGCGCTGCAAACGCCATGATCGCACAAAGCAACCGTTTCATCTCTCATCCCCCCCAATTTCACTACTACTCTATGTCGGAGATTGAAGGAATCATGCAAAGTCTTAGCGAAAGAAACGGCTCCGATCCGTATTTGGATCAGAGCCGTATTGTCAGGTCTTATTCAGTTTTGCGGCGTGCTGCGGTCAGCGTGCGTTCTTTCGCTTTCCCAGCTTGCGATCCGCATATACAAGGCCGATGATCGCGAGGATCGAAGCGCCCATGATGACCGCACCCAGCACCTTGCTGCCGGAATCGCCGGTGATCGGGACGGGGCCCTTGCTGTTCACGAACGAAGCCACCGAAGTCTTGCCGGCTACGATCGTTCCCTTTGCGCCGCTCGAGCTGACACGATATCCCTCGTGATCGCTCTCTTTGACCTCGTACTTCGTGCCTTCCGGAATGTTCGGCAGCGTCACGCTCTCGCCATGCCTGAGCTGGAACGTGATGGTATCGGATGCCTGATCACCGTATGCGACAGCACGGTCGAAGGTCACCGTAAAGGTGAACAGTTTCGTCTTATCACCCTTTTCGCCGGTCACGGTCTTCTTGATCTTGAGCGAACCCATGCCGATCTCCGGCACCATATAGTAGATCGTTGCGACGTTCGCCGCCGCGTCCGTACCAATCACGATGTCGCCCGTATCGCTGTGATAGGCATATCCTGCGATCTCCTTCTTTGCCGACGCGGTCACGACCTTTGCGCCGTACAACGCGGTACCCGTCGTATCCTCAGCAAGCTGCTTGTTGCTGCCAAGCTCCACATGGTGGATCGTGTAGCCGTAGCTCTGCCGTGCATAGTAGATCGTCGCTTCGTTCTCATCCTCGCCCATCACGATCTCTGCAATATCGCAGCTATCGTAGGCAAAGCCCGCAATGTTCTTCTTCTGTGCTGCAACGTCGATCGTTGTGCCGAGCGGAGCGGTTCCAATCGTATCTTCCGCAAGATTGCCCGTGGTCTTTCCCTTCTCGACGTGATGGATCGTATAGTTTCTTGTGTAGGTGACGGTGAGCTCAACATGCTCTGCCGGCATATTGCCGCTGACCACGGCCTGATCCGGCGTATATCCCGCGACGGCGGGCGAGGTCACCTCATACGGTTTTTCAAAGACCAACCTGCCGGAATAGTCTTCGGCGGCCTGCGATCCATCCTCAAAGACATAGTGAATGGTCAGGTCATAATCGTTGCGCACATAGTAGATCCGGACCGTTGTTCCGGTCTTTGCGATCGTTGCCTGCGTGAAGTCTAATGCGGTAAACCCGGTATAGTCCTTTGCAGCAGCTGCGGTCTGTTCGCCGACCTTGCCGGGAATCGTCTCTTTTTCATCGGGCGTATCGGGGTAGGTACCGTCGAGTTTCTCTTTGTAGTGCTCGACCGTATAATCCGCGTTATTCTCCTGGATCAAGTTCCAAACCGCATAGAGGACGGTGTTGCCCTTGATCTCGAACGTATCGCCAGCTTTGTAAACCACCGTCGGGGAAGGCGTCGTGCTCCAGCCCGCGAACCTGCTGCCTTCTACTTGCAGCGTGCAGTCCTTGACACGAACTTCGTCACCGGCAATATACGTCTCCGTATCGCCGTACGGCGACGTGCCGTTCATGTACTTCAGCGTGCAGGTCTCCGTTGTCTGATCGGACTTCCACTGCGCATACAGATGCGTGGTGGAATTGGCCGTGACTCTCAGCACGCTATTTATACCGCTGCCCGAGCCGTTCGCCTTCGTGTTCCACGCAGGAGATGCAGGGCTATAACCAGCGGGCGCCGTGAACCCAAGGTTCGCGGGCGTTTTAACGGAAAGCGAATAACCGGTATTCGCAATATTGTAGCCTGCGCGAATGGTGTACGTAAAAGTCTGCGTATAGTCCGTCCCGCTCGGATAGTTGGAGTGGTACACGACGGTGCAGTTCATCGAGTACTGGCCTTCGCCGATCACTTCCGAACCGTCGCCGGTCTCGCCGCCGCCGGTGCCTTCGCCCTCAGGCACATAGCCGCGTGTCCAATACGTCATGGTACCCGTCGAGGAGTTGCAGCTCCAATTGACGGTTGTGCCGACCTGCTGGCTCAACGTGGACGGGAAATACCAGTTGCCGGAAACGTGGTCCACTTTGCAGTCGCTGTTGATGAACTCCGTGATCGGCGGGATTCTGTAATCGTCCGACTGGATATTCTCGTCGCCTTTGCGGCAGGTATCGGTGCCGATATTGTCGTAGGACTTGTTGCTGACCATGTCAAAGATGCGAATCTTGATCGTGATCTTGTCATCCGGATCCCAGCTGCTCTTAAACAGTTCCGGTTCGTCCTGCTCGAGTCCTTCCTGCTCGAGTCCTTCCTTCTCGAGCACAGGGCCACCGCCCCCTTCAGTGTCGTTGGCCGAGATATTCTCGTCTGTATCGCCAGCGCCCTCTGCGAGCACCCCCACCGGCAGCATCGCAAGGACAAACAAAACAGACAGGAATATTGCCAGGAATCTGTTCATGCGTCTTGTCATAACTTGTTCCTCCTGTAAAATACTCTCCAAGTCAATACAATGTGCAAACTTATGGTATCAATATCCGCAAGCACACCCCTTACAGGTGTATTATAACCCGTAGCGCCCCGTATTTCAATGGGGCAATACAATTTTAAACAACTTTTACGAACGTTCGCCAAAGGCGGCAAAGCAACGCCATATGCTCTTCGTCGGGCCTACGCACGATCTTTTGCAGGGGACCGTTCTCCACGCTCCGATCAATCCTTTTTTCGGAGCAGGCTCAGTAAAACGTATCCGCCGATCAGTACGGCGATCGACACAGTCATCACGCCGTACATGGCGCCGATGCTGACCTTTTCGCTGTAAAAATATAGGTTGCAATCAATGGAGTCCTTGATCCCTTCCACCACTTCTGCAGGGAAACAAAGCTTTTCCATCTCCGCATACACGCCGTTCAGTGCATGATTGCGAAGCAATGCCGTTCCGTATGTGCCCGGGAAAAAGGACAGAACCTTCTGCAGGCCTTTTCCGAAGCTGGAAATAGGCATGTATGCGCCGCAAATGAAACCATAGCCCGCGCTGACGACGGTGCCGACCGCCGAGCCCTGTCCGCTGGTGGAAAGGTTACAATTGATGACGGAGGACAGCGCCGTGCCAAACAGCACAAGGACGAACACGTCCAGGCACAGCAAAAGCACATCGGCAACGGTTAGATACCAGCCGGTCACGGCCAAATACCCAAGGCAGGCGCCCAGCGCCACAAGGCAGATCAGCAGAGTCGACAGCGCGCTCGATGCAAAATAGCTAAACGCGAGCGTTGATCTCTTCACCGGGCTCATGGTCAGATCGCGCCTTGCACCGCTGGTCTTATCCTGCACCATCAAGAGATTGGAACAAAACGCCACCGTCACGCAGCATACCGCCAGCAGAGAAGAAACCAGCTGTCCGCCGACCGTGCCGTTGATGAGGGCTTCTTCCACGGTAAAACCGGCAGGCATAGCGGAAGCAAAAGACTCCTTATAGGCCTTTGCGAGAAAGGTAGCATATAGCACAAGAAGAATGATCGGCGTAATGAGGGAGGTAAAAAACATTCCCTTGTCCCTGAAAAACAGTTTGCAGTTGCGCTTGATGAGCGCGCCGAGTCCCGTCATTTCCCTTCCCCTCCAATCAGCTTTTTGCCGGTCACTGCAAGGAATACATCGTCCATCTTTCCTTTGGTGATCTCATAATCCGTAAACAGCGCGGGGTTTTCCAGAATCAGCTTCGTGGCCTCGCCCGTATTCGGCACCTCGATGCGCCATCCGTCCCGAACGGCGGTATATGCGCGTCCCAAGGCTTTGACAGCGGACTCCTCCACGCCATAGAGCGTCACAAAATCGCCGGCATAGGTATTCTTCAGCTCCAACGGCGTTCCTTCGCCCGCGATCTTCCCGCCGTCCAAAATGATCACATAGTCGGCGTCGACCGCTTCCTCCATGTAGTGTGTGGTCAGAAACACCGTCAGCTTCTCCCGTTTCCGAAGTTCCGTGACCACGTCCCACAGCAGTTTCCTCGTCTGCGGATCAAGGCCCGTGGTCGGTTCGTCGAAAACGAGGATCCTGGGACGATGAAGCAGGGCTCTTGCGATGTCAATGCGGCGGCGCTGACCGCCGGAGAGTTTCCCCACCGGACGGTTCAGGATGTTTTCAAAGTCCAGCAGCTTCGCGAGCTCCGTTAAGCGCTGTGCAAATTCTGCGCCCCGAATGCCATACAGGGCAGCGCGGCTTTGCAGATTGTCCCGCACGCTCAACGCCGCATCCAGCACAGAGTTTTGAAATACCACGCCCAGCTCCCGTTTGATATGATCGAGGTTATGATCCAAGTCCGCGCCGTCGATCTCCACAGAGCCGCCATCCTTGCCGAGCTGACCGCACATAATGTTGATGGTCGTCGATTTGCCCGCGCCATTGATGCCGAGAAAGGCGAACAGCTCCCCCTCTTTCACACGAAAGCTCAGATCCTGAACTGCCTTTACTTCCCCAAAGCTCTTGCTCAGGTGTTCTATTCTGATAATATCTTCCATCCTATTCCTTGTTCCTCTCTTTCACTAAAAAGACGTTTGAGGCACTGTTTCCCTTCCGGCCTGTTCTCGGACGGCTGCTGCAGCTCGACTGCGTCAGCAGCACTGCAGCGGTGATTGCAAACGTCTCTCTTGTCTTTTTCCGCAAGCGCAGCCATCGCCCGCGTCGTCTCGCGATGGGGCATCAGCGGTCGCAGTCCGAATTTAAAGATGCATCAAGTGATGCGCAACATCTAATGCGCGTCGTCATTATACTGAGGCAGGGAACGTTTGTCAATGATTCGGGGGATTTGTCTTGTACGATTCCTGCGCTTCTGAAATGCCGTTTGACATCTCGGGGATCCGTAGTATAATACAGGTAACCGTCCTTAGGGGCGGGGGGCTTCGGGCTGCCGGGTGCTGTCGCATGATAACATCCGGCGGCCTTTTTTGTTCGAAATCCCGGTACTGTCTGTATGCGGAGGCCGTTCTCGCCGCAGGGATCGGACACGACTTTCATGCTATGATTTATATAGGCCGGCGCAAGCTTCTTTCCCTCGCAATATCTGTTGTCATAGCATCATCATGCGATTCCGTCATCGCTTCTGTATCCTTCCGCTTCATTGTCGGTAAGTGTTGTTCCTCAAATTCATTCGGATCACTTGCTTTCTCTCTCACCTTTTGCGCCAGCGAACTGTCATGCCGTCTGATGTATTCAAATGTATCTGCAAGCGACAGAAACAGTCTGGGTTGTTTATGATAGGTTGACTCTTTCGGAGAGGTTACCAGGTTGATATGATACACATCGACAGGATATGTTCTCGTGTCCAAGCGCCATTTCCCCACAGCAGTTTCAATGTCATAATTCGGCGTCTCGAATCGATGCCTATAGCCCTGCGCATCACACAGCCGATCCAGCGTCTCAACAGATTCCCCCTGCCGTTCTCTGTGGTAGATAGGTACTGACACGATTATGTCGTTCTTTGGGCTTGGCTTGCACAGTTTGCATGGCGTCAGCCCCGCCCGAATGGCATCGTGATATTTGGCATAACCGCGCAGTCCGGAAATATGATCCAGTTTTTTACAATTTCTCAAATGGAACGTCTGGAAGCCCACCGCTGCCCAGAAAGCGTATCTTGTTTGCGTTAAGGTGTGCTCATCTTGACGTTCAGCCTGCGTCTTACGCGTTTGGTTCTTTTCAAGCGTTGCGCGTTCCTTTCGTGCGGCTTCATGGCGATGAAGCGCCACCTTCTCCGCTCTGGTGAGTTTTCTGGTCTTCAGCCATGTGCTGCTAGTGTCCTCGTTCGGTTGACAGTCCTTTCTGTCTGAGTCTTGCCGATGTACATGCGGCGGGTCAATTTGCTGTTTGATTGTCGGTTTACACCAGCCGCATGGTTTCAGCCCGTTTTGCAGGCAGTTTCCATAATAAATCCCGCCGCGCAAATCATGAAACGGAATCCTCCTGACATGTATGCAGGTCGTTCTATGAAAGAGCTTTCCTTTTCGCTGATAGACATAATTGTACTTGCACTTCTGAATGATCTCTTGAACCAAGCGCCAGTTTTCCTCCCAGTATTCATCCCTGCAGCACCGACAGGGCTTTAAGCCTTTTTGAATGCAGGATTTGTAGGTGCTAAAGCCAAACAGGATGCCTGCTCCGCCGTTTACATCCGGACAGTCCGCTTTGTGAAGAAGCTTTCTATCGGCATCGTAAAGAAGCTTATATCTTGCCAGGGTCTGCGCTTTGTCGTATATCCTTGCACGTTCTGTCCGGAAACCGAGCTGGGTCATAGCTTTTGCCGTCGGACTGATTACGGATCCGAGAATGGCTGAAGGCGATGTGCGGGTGCCGTGCAGCAGCGCCCGAATGGCTTCTGTATCATTGGCCGACGAATGCTCAACCCTAGGAACCCGAATGCCCCGCTCCCGCGCAAGCTGGTACGGAGAATCAATTTTCGAATGCCTATCCGTCGTATCCATTATCCATGCAGGGTATATGACGCGCATGAGATGATCCACATCACGGTGCAGCAGGTGACTGATGACATTCTGAAATACAAGCGCCGGCTGTTCTGACCACCAACAGAGTATGTCGTCGTCACGAAGCCATTTGTACAGGTTCAAAAAGACCCACGGTCCCCCATCCGCCGAAAGAAATGCTTCCGGTTCTGCGCCGGAGTAAGCGATATGTTTCCATCTTTTGCATGATGCATCATAAGGTTGGATAAGCGCGTCATAGCAGTCGATGCGGTTCCACCGATTGTCGACCCGCATTGCCGATACCTGTGTGGGGCAGAAATAGTGCATTTTGTTTTCAATCCACTCCATATCCATCAGGACAAACATCCGCATTCCTCCATCCTGTCCATATTGCTCATTTCTCAACGCGTTTCTTCCGCATTTATCGGATGTACACGTTCAGTATTTTCCATCTACACACGCTGTATGAAGTGTTACTTGGCCTTTACTGTCCCGGCATCGCAAGATGCTGACTGCTCTTCGGAACCGATGTCGGAAGGTGTCGCTGTGCGAAACGCCAAACCGCGCTGTTTCCAATAAACAGTCGGCAATATATCAGAAGTGTCGATAATGCATGCGCCGTTCTTCAAGGCAATGTCCTCTCGGTGTACATCCGTTCAACCGATCTTTCGGATCGTCCCGACCGAGACGCCGAACCATTCCGGCGTATAATGCTCGTCACCGTCTATTGCATGTGCGCGCATCATTGCCGCCAGAATGGTACAAGCTGCCGAAGTCCATTCAGGCACCATACCGCAGTGTCAAACCGCTTGGTACATTTTTCGGCTGATATTACGCATTGATACTCGGCACTGCATCCGTCTATTTTGAATTGATTTTCTCGATCGGTCCGGCTTGGAGCCGGAAAATAAGAATTTGTAATCGACGCTTCAATTCATCGCGTTATCGCGGACGTCTGTGCGGCCGGAATGCGCGGAATAAATCGATATTTCGCACGGAATCTTCGCTTCTTCTGTCCAGTACGCATGCACCCTGGATATACATTTTTCAAAATGCAGTTTTTCATCCTGCGGATCTGCGGCCAGCGAGAACATTCTATCATAGTCATCAATCACGATGGCGATCGATGAAAACACTAACCACTCCAAATCGCAGGCGCACTCGTCCCATGCGTTCCAATTCTCCCCAAAATACGCCGGAAACTGAAACGCTGCGGAGTACTCTTTCATGAAATCGCTAACGCTCCCGCATCTTTTCCCTCTGATATAGGCAGCATATCTTCCTTCCATATGGCTGTTCGCGTAGAACGTCGTATAGGCGTCATCGTCCGTCCCTTGTCGTATATTTATCATTGTTTCATCACCTCTAATTCCGATCTTTTGTGAATACGCAAACATCAAAGGGCGAATCCTTTGCAAGGTCAGCATAGCTGTTTACAGGCAACCGGTATCTCTGCTCTCCCGAATACAGAAGCTATGCCCTGCCGCTTTGCTGCTCCGCTTTCATAATACACATGAATTCGATCAGCCGATCTATAGAAACGCCATATTCATTTATATTGCCATCGTCGGCAATACCAAACTCCATCAGCTCGTCAGACAGCGCGTCAATATAATCATCCCATCGATCAAAAGAAAAATCCATAAATACTCCTGCTGTCAGCAACGGCAGGCTGCTTTTGCGTTTCATCAATATTTCATTTATTGCTATGATGGGTTTCCCCCGCCGGTCTTTCATAAGAACCTTACCCCGATAGCGCGGATCGCGGGCAAAACCAAACACGTTTTGTCCAGGCCACACTGCCTCATTCGATCGAGTCGGTCTTTCGCAGCGTTCAATTCTTTTCTGCGCGTTTTTTCGCGAGCAGTCCTTTTATGATGTCTAAAATGTAGACAAAGCTCTCCATGCGAACAAGGTAGGATACGCCGAGATACATTGCAGCGCCCGCTGCGATCTGAAGTGCAAGCAGCGCCGCGGCCGGAAGTTCGAGACGTCCGATGAGCAAAACGACAGCGCTCATCCCCATGCCGAGCAGCAGCGTCGGCAGGATGTCCCGCAGTTCTTCGAGAAGCGAATAGCCAAACAGCTTTTTGTTTTGCGAAGAGTTGATGATCAGCTCCAGCACGGAATTGACCATCGTCCCCACGGCGATGGCGATCACGCTCCGAAAGCAAACAACCGTTCCCAAAAGAATGGAGATCCCGACGACTTTCTTGATAATCTCGAGTTTCAAATAGAGATCGCTCCTTCCGAGCGCCATAACGGGCTGGAGGTTCGCTGTATTGATTGGAATAATCAGGCAGTTGAAGCAGGCAATCTGCAGATACGGTACGCAAGGCAGCCATTTATCCGTCAGCAGCACCTGCACGAGCGGCTCCGCGATCGCGGCCATTCCCATGAGCAGCGGACACATGATGTAAATGCTGACGCGGATCGAACGTCGGGTCAGCATACGGACGCGCTCACGATCGTCCTGCACGTTCGCGATCGCAGGAAAGATGACCGCTGTGATGGGTGAATTCGCGTTCAGGGCAATGATCTCCGGAAAATGCCTTCCTTTATCATAAAAAGCGAGATCGGCCTCACTGAACAGTTTCCCGATCACAAGGCTTCGCAGATTATAGTAGACCGTCTCGATGAGCGAGGAGGCAAGCAGCTTCCAGCCATAAGAAACGAGTCCTTTCAGGCGCTCAAGGGAAAGCATCCGCTTCGGCCGCCAATCGATCGAGAAAAACAAGATCACCGTGTCGAACAGGCTGTTGGTCAGATACTGTCCGACAAGCGCCCAAACGCCAAATCCGATAAGCGCCAGCCCGATCCCCACAAACGCCGAGATCACAGTGCCGATGACCGTCGCACGAAAAAACTTGCGAAACGCCATATGTTTTGAAATATAGGCGCGCTGAATCGAGTTGAAGCTGGACAGCAGCAGACGGACTCCCAATACCCGAAGCACAGGGCACAGTATCTCGCTGCGGTAAAAGCCGGCAACGAAGGGTGCGGCAGCGAACAGAACGCCATATAAAAGCGCGGCCAGGAACATGCTGAAATAGAAGATCGATGAAAAGTCCAGCGCATCCGCGTCCCGTTTCTGCACGAGCGCGTTCCCAAAGCCGGAGGTCACGAACACTTCGCAAATCGAAATAAACACCATTACGAGCGAGATCGCGCCATAATCATCCGGCGACAAGAGGCGCGCCAAAACCAACGAAACGACCGTTGTGACGATCTGCGCCAAAATCCGTTCCGCATAGGTCCAAAACAGGCCTGTCGTGACCTTGTGGCGAAGCGACGGCCCTTCCGCGCCCTGGTTGGCTCCTGCGTTCTGGGTCG
>ULLM01013782.1_pt1 | contig 11291 bp, 8 predicted proteins | sample 1951431 | NCBI WGS metagenome assembly ULLM01 (sample SAMEA4835528, study PRJEB28245) | human gut metagenome | biome: gut microbiome; material: fecal sample | place: Denmark | collected 2008
CCCGAAACCCTCGCGGGCGTACCGGTCTTGAATCTTCTCAGCGAAAATCCGAGCCTATTCAGAGCGTCGCTGAATTCGTTCGCCGCCATAAAACCGTTCGGCCCGACGTTCCTCGTATAGTCCCCGACGATTATGCGGCTTCTGAGATAAACGCCCGACGCGACGATTACCGCACCCGCCGTATACGAAAGCCCGACCGCGGTCCTTACTTCGTACCCGCCTTCGATAACCCGAAGGTCAATCGCTTCGCCCTGCCTTAAAAAGAGATTCTCCGTACTCTCGAGAGTCTTTTTCATCTCGATATGGTATCTGTGCTTATCTACCTGAGCGCGCGGACTGTAAACGGCGGCTCCTTTCCCTCTGTTGAGCATTCTGAGCTGAAAGAGGCTTTTGTCGGCGTTTATTCCCATTTCTCCGCCCAGAGCGTCTATATCCTTGACTATCTGTCCCTTTGCCGTCCCGCCTATGCTCGGATTACACGCACAAAAGGCGACCGTATCCAGACTGGTCGCCAGCATAAGCGTCTTTTTACCCGTTCTCGCGGCGGCAAGTCCGGCTTCGCAGCCCGCGTGCCCCGCGCCGATAACGATCACGTCGAAATCCATTGCGTTATCTCTCTTCAATAAATACTTTTATACAGCGGGCGAAGCTGCTTGTATAAATCCTTGTATACGCCCTTATATATCCCGTCGTAAACCGCGCGATTCTTCGGATCGGGAAGGAAAGGCTCTTCGTAACGCACCATATTCTTCACCGCTTCCTCGTAGCTTCCGAATTTCCCGATGGCTACGTAGACAGCAAGCGCGCAGCCCAGTCCGCAGGCTTCGTAGGTCTGAATCCTTCTTACGGGGAATCCGAGAATATCCGCCATTATACGGCAAATCTCGTCCGACTGACTGCTTCCGCCGCTTATCGTCGCCCATTTTATACGGTTGCCCGAGCGTTTTTCCATAGATTCGAGTCCGTCGCGGAGCGCGTAGCCTATTCCTTCGATTATCGCGCGGTAGAGATGAGCCTTAGTATGGTAATCCCTGAAACCGACTACGCTTCCTCTCGCTTCGGGATACTGAAGAAGAGGCGACCAATAGGGTTGAAGAACGAGTCCGTCGCAGCCCGCGGGAGTATCCTTGAGGCACCTGTTGAGTACGACTTCGGTCGGGACGCCTTCCTTTTCGGCAATAAGGCTCTCCTCCTTCCCGAAATTCTCTATAAACCACCTGAGCATCCAGAATCCCCGATAAATCTGCACCTCGGGATTATAGTATCCTTTTGCAGCCGAAGGGTAGGCGGGAAGGAACCTCACCGGCTCCACGTATCTGCCTTTGAGCGCAAGCTGAACCGTCGCGGCAGTTCCGAGAGATATGCTCGCGACGTCCTCCGACAAAACTCCGCAGCCGAGAGATTCGCAGCTCTTGTCGCTTCCCGTGGCGATAATCGGAAGCCCTTCGGGAAGTCCGGTTTCCTCCGAAGCCTTTTTCGTTACCTTTCCGATAATATCACCCGGCTGAACGAGATCCACGAGCTTTTCCGCGGGGACGTTATATACGGGCATCTGTATATCGTTCGGCTTCTTCCACTTCCTCCTCTTATAGTCGAGCGGAAGATGACCTATCTGCGAAGCCACCGAATCGGCGAACTTCCCCGTAAGCCTGTGCATAAGATAGGTCGGAAGAAAGGCGAATTTATACGTCTTTTCCCAGATCTCGGGTTCGTGCTCGATTATCCAGTTGCTTTTGGTTATGGACCTCTGCGCGTGAAGAGTGGATTCGAAGCCTATGAGCTTGAACGCAAGCGAGGAAAGAAAAGGAACTTTGAGAGTATGGCAATCGGTCGTTCTCTGATCCAGCCAGAGAATGGCTTTACGGAGCGGCTCCCCGTTTTCGTCCAGACATACGACGCTGTCGCGGAAGGTCGTAACGGACATAGCTTCGACCGTCTTCACCAAATCCGGTCTTTCCTCCGCTATGCCGCGGCAAGCCGAACATAACGCTTCCCAATATACGGCGGGATCCTCCTCCGCTATGCCTCCGTCTTTCATATAACGCGAAGCGTCGAAGGCTATTTTTTTGCGGATAAGCGTTTCTCCTCTTTCGTCAATAATCATCGCCCGAAGGCTCTGAGTCCCAAGATCCGCGACAAGTACCATATCTTTTTCTCCCTCGTATTTCAATCCGCGCTCCCCTCGCCGGAAAGCCGCCGCAAAAGCAATCAGTCTATAAATACGGCGGAAAACCAATAATACACTGTCTTTCCGTCCTTCTCTTCCTTCATCGTCATTCCCATCTTCGCAACGGTGGAAACCACGTCCACCCCTACCGTATGAAAAGCCGGACGCGCGTCGGATTTGTGCGGACAAGGTCTGTCCGTTTCGCAGGCGCAGGTCTTGCACAAATCGCAGCTGCTGAGCGACAGAGCCATATAATGCCCGTCCCTCATAGCCTGTCTTTCTATCGCAAGGCTTATCTGCTGCGCGGAATGCTTATCCTCCGTCCTTATGACGATTCCGCCATTATAATGTCTGAAAATCCTTATCGACTGCTCGATATCCTTCATTCTCGGATCGGTCGGACAGAAATAATGCTTTCCGTAATTGTCGCAGCCGAATCTGCATTTCAGAACGGTTCTCGGATCGAAAACTATATCGTCGATTCCGAAAACCTCGGCTTTATCCGCGCCCGCTTCGAGAGCGGCCCGTACGTATGCGGCGTAATCGTTCATAATTCACCTCCGTTATCGGAAGTTGCGGAGCATAAAGACCATATAACCCTGCTGCATCGCGACGATTCTGTTTTTGGCGACGGTCTTGCCCGAAGAATGGATAACGTTCTTTCCGGCTTCGTCTTCGCTTACGTCGAAATAGAAGTAATTATAGCTTCCGCGAAGAGTATTTCCGCCCGAAACCCTGACTACGGTGAGCTTATTCTTCTCTTCCTCGCCTATGCTCTCGAGAAGAAGATTTTCCACGGCTTTGGGTCTCAGACTGTCCGAAGCAGCCGAAGTCCTGACCGTAACCGTTCTCTTTGCGCCCGCAACTATATCCGAAGCCACGAAAGAAACCGAACCCGCGTTTTTGAGCGCGGAAAGGTCCAGACTCCTTATAACGTACATAAGAGCGGTGTTGTCGGTGAATTCGGTATTTCCGAGGTCGATGACCGCGTTTTCTACGTTCTCGTGCGCGCCGTTGTTGAAGGTAAGGCTGTAGGTCGCCTTCTTATCGGCGAATTTCTCGCATACCGCCGTATAATCGTTGAATTCGACCTCGTTACCGGACTTGTAAACCACGATAACCGCGCCCTTTCCCGAAACCTTGACGCTTGCGCAGCTGTAAAGCGGGAATTTCGTTTCGTATCTGAGAGTCGTTCTCAACTGAACGGCTTCGGTATCGGATTCGTCGTAACGCACGTATTCGGAATCGATTTTCGTAAGGTCGAAACCGTTGAGTGCGGAAACCCGATAGGTATTCCAGACGTCGATTTCGACAGTCGTTTCCGAAACCGAACCCGAATCGTCCTTATAGGCTTTGTTGACGGTCATAGTCATCGTTCCGACGACGTTGTCGGGAATTTTGACCGCTCCGTCCACTTCCTCGTATTTATAACTGCCCTGAGAATCCTTCGTTATATCGTAAACGAGTTCCTCTCCTTCCTCCCAACGAATCGTCCTGAAGACCTGAACGGTCTGCGTGCAGGCCGCGAGAGAGAGCGCGAAAAGCAAGATAATCGCCGTGATTATTGTTTTTTTCATAAAAAATCTCCTGATTTCAAGTTGCGGAAAGCCTTTCTTCCCGATTTTGCGCCGAGAAAGCCCGTTTCCTTCTTTATTTTCGGATACGGAAGTTAATTCTTTCTTAACGGCGGCTTGCGGAAAGCGATTTTCCCCGCGCACAAAAAGCGACTCCTTTAATTATAACACGATTTCGTATTCTTTGCAACGAAAAAGGCGGAAAAACCGAAGTTATTCCGTCCCTGTATATTTTAATATATATTGCGAAGGGAAAACTCTTCGCATTCTTTCGTTTTTCGGGTAAAGTCTGCTCACCATTTTTCGTTTTCTCGGGTGAAGCTTGCCCGCAATTTTTCGTTTTCTCGTCCCTGACGATTATACCACGCCCCGACCTTTTTGCAACCGAAATAAAGAAAAACCCGAAACAATCTCCTCTCGGATAAAGTTTCGGGTTTTCTGGTGGGAAGAGGTGGATTCGAAGGGGGACAAGCCAAAAATATACACTAAAAGCCTATTAAATCGGCAAAAATTCAACTCGAGAGTATTAGACGATACCTTGTATTTTAACAAGCGGCGCGCAAGCGCGCCGACAAGGTATCAGATATTTCCTGTGTATATTTTTGGGCTTTCCGACGCAGCACAAAGCACACTAAGTCTGACTTAGTGTGCTTCTCTGCCGAAATTCTGCGACCTTTCGGTAATTTTTCCGTTAACGGGGAAAAATTCAATGTTTTCTCCGCGCGTTTACGTGTAGTCAAGCCCCGCAAAACAAGTTGAAAAACTTTTCATACCGTTTAATAATGCCGCCTTGCGGCTGTAAGGACGAAAACTTTTTAAACTTCTTTTGTCTTTTCGGCTTGACTCCTCGTATTTTTTGCCTTCTTCTTGCCTTGCCGAAGCAACTCAGGAAAATAGACCTTCTCAAAAGATGTTGCTTCGGTTTTCGATCATAAGGCAAAAAAACACGCACTGCTTTCTTCGAAATCCTACTTTTCTTTTTTGCCTCGCAATCTAGAAAAATAGACTATTCGGTCCCCGTCAACTTTCGGGCAGCCCGTAATCTTCCGTGTCGTTGACAATCTCGGTCGGATCACAGATAACGTCGTCGAACAATACGTACTTCACCACAAAATCCATAAACTCCGCGGCAAAATCGTCTTCGCTTATTTCCTTTATTAAACTCTCGGGCGTTCCCCTGCTGTAACGTATACTCTCGTTGCTTTTGTTTATATACTTCACTATGTAGTCCAGTGCAGAAGTGAATTTAAGCGTCGTTCCGTTTATCGGCTTCATTTCGGATCTTCCGAACCTCTCCGTAAAAAAACTGCTTTTATAATAGCTTTCTTTTTTCTTGTGAAGCGGATTATATTCGGTCGTAAGCTCTACGCTTCCCACAAGCTGACCTGCGGGAACGTGCATTATAGCGTGAAAATGCAATCTTCCCGTTTCCGGAGCACGTTCGAATACGCCCATATACAGCCATCCTCTTCTCGTATGCAAATTGGACAGACACTTACTCAAACGCATTCTGAAGCTCTCTTCTGTCTGCTTTTTATCATCGTAAGTCACGGTTACAAAATAATTCCATTTATTGAGCTGCATATATGCCTTGCGCTTGAAACGCTTCACACGCAACCAGATATTGCGCCGAATACGCTCTATACCTTCGGCTATCTCTTCACGGCTCATCAGACCGCCATAATACGCGTATATCTCATCGGAGGCTTCGGATGAACTTTTTCCGTTTTTCAGGCAACCGAAATAAAGCTTGTCGAATTCACCGTTATCGGTTTTTTCCCTGCGCTCTAACCTTTCGGCTGCATTTTCAAGCTTATGAGCAACGTAATGGCTTCCGTCGTTATATACTCTGCATAAAATCCCGTTCATCGCTTGTCCTCCATACTGCTTATGTCCCGTACAAAATAACTGTTCTGCTTCTTAAGCTCGTCAACCGACGCTCTGGTCGCTCCGTATTCCTCAAGATCGGCAAGCCCCATTTCCGAAAAGGAAACCTTCGACGCAAAGAAATCGCTGTAACAGTCGGTCGAAAATCTGTCGGCATAAATCTTCCCGTGATTCAGAAAATACCTGTAATCCGTTTTCCTTCCGGCCATTGTACCGTTCTGCACGGACAATGTTACCGGCGTGTATCCGTAAACGTTATCGAGTCTTCCAAAAAAGTTATACGTCTTACCGCATATCCGTTTCAGCAAATACATCGCAAGCGTATTATTCCCGTGGTAATACCTGAACTTTGCGTAAAACTCGAAAAATCTCGGAAACATCAAAGCATAAATCAGATCTTCCGCCGAAGTCATAGTAAGACTGCTTTCAAAATTTCCTATTTCGTCGATATTGACTATATCACAAAGATCCCTTGCGTCCGCTCCCCAGCTTTCCGGTCTTTGCTCATCTACGAATACCTTTACGAAAGGATAATTATCCACGGTTGCGCTGTGCCTGCACATTTTGAGCCACGAATTAAACAGGTCGTTTTTTTGATTGGCTTCGAAACTTGCCTTCTTTATCTCTCTCAGCTCCAACTGATTTCCCCTTTCCTTTCCTATCTCGGTAATCACCACAACTCCGAATTCAAACATATCCTTTCTCGGATTATTTTCAAGCACGGTTTCTCCCAGACGAAGAAAATCAAAATCAAGAATATGACTGTGCCGGCTGTAAGCCTCTCTCAGCTCGGGTTTACCGTCAAAGAAATCATTCTGCCATATCGGTAAGTTTCCCATATCCGAAAGACGGACGTCGTCTCTTATCGAATAATTGGATACTATAAGCGAAGATTCCATAACGTATATGAAATACAACTGGACATAGGTTTTCAGCGCGTCCCATACGGACGTTATTTTCAATCCGTCATTATGGTCCGTTTTCTTTGTACGGTAATCATAACCGAACAGCTTATTACGCGTCTTCCGACGATTAAATGAGGCTTCCCTTTTTTCAACCCATTTGCGGCAGGTCAAAAGATTATATATCTCGTGCCTTTCCATAGCCCTGCGGACAGACGTCTCAAGACTTATCCAAGGAAACTCCGGAAAGGTCATATCCGTTTCCAGAAGCTTTTCAAACGCCTTATCCCTAAAAATTACTTCCTGACTCAAAGCCATATCGGTTATGAGAGTCGTCTTTCTTTTCCCCATAGTTCCGCAAACCATAGTAACTATGGGAAGTTTGTCTATTATCTCTCGGTTATGACGTTCGTTGCGGTCAAGCTTTTTAAGCGCTCTTTCCTTACGGACATAACAAAAAAGAAGATATCCGCCTATAATCCAGACTACGCCAGGAATAAAAGTTACGGATACCGAAAGATCCGCCGCAAACTTATAAATCTGAACGAAAACCGAAGACAGGTCAAACGTTGTTACGAAATAGAAATAATAAGCCAAAGCTTCCGTAACTATAACGAGAAAATTCAGATTTATCAGCCAGATAAATGCAAGAAGCTTAAGATATATCTTCCGCTCCCTGATTTCATTCGCCATTCCGATTATTTTTTTCTCCGCCGGAGAAATAACCCTCGAACTGAACCTTCGCCATACGGAAAGAAAACGGCTGTCTCTGTTATGATCGGTGTTTACGGTTTCTATACCGCGCTTTACTATTATCGTTACGGCTATTGCCATCGGAATAAGAATTATCGAAAGTTTAAGGATTCCGTTCAGATTCCGTCCCGTTTCCGAAAGATATCCTTCGAAGTTATCCGGAGATATTATAAGCCCGAAAAATCTGTCTGAATTTTTAATAAACTCCTTAAGACTTTCCGGAAATACGATACTGAGTCCGGAACCTGACTTCTGGACTACACCGGCGATTATATCGTTCGGTATTTCAAAAAAGACACAGAAGAACAAACCTATACTCGTTCCTAAATCCCTTACGCTCTCCAATAATCTCGGAAGAGCATAAGGGAATACAAAGAACGTACAGCAAAGGCTTGCTCCCACTGCCGCCATTAAAACGATACTGCAAATTTTTTTCATAACCGACCAAAAGTGTAGACGATATACGTTACCGTAAACACGAGAAGAAAAACTCTTACGGCTTTTATAATCAGTTGCCTTATAGAGAATCTGCGCATAATTATTCCTTTTTACCGGTTATAAGCTCAATAAGCAGCTTTATCGGGAAAAGTAATAGCTTCAGCACGGTCGGAAGAAGCGGCGCAAGAATTATTACTATAAGCAAAAGTGCAAAAAGCATAAGTATAAGTCTGAAGTTGTCTGACGTTCCGAAAATACCCGAGGGTGCGGGATCTATATCTCCGACTATATCCACGGGATTGGTCACCGTCGGAATAACGAAATACTCTCCGTTTCTGCTGAATTTGAGATAAATTACGTCAAAGTTCAGAAAAACCGTCTGACGGCTTACGTATCCGACGTTACCCAAAGATCGGTTAATGTTTCCGCTGCGGTAAACGTACACGTTCTTCGATAAATACGACCTCAGCGCAAATCTGAGTATTATTACTCTGTCCCCGCTCAAAAATGCCTGCTTCGAATAGCTCTTTATGTCCGACACGTCGTTTTTATTCACAAAAAGCGACTGTGCGAAATCCGAATCGGTCATTGCCGTATGCGTGTCGGTCAAATATTCAATAGCCGGAATGTTGCTGAACGTACTTCCCATAGAACCGAAAACAAGCTTATGCCATAGATTCCCTATCTTTCCGAGATCAAGAGCTACAAGATCGTATTTATCTCCTACGTCCACCTCGTACGTTCCGTATCCGGCTTTATTTCCGTCGGTATAATACGGATCCGATCCGGACTCGAAAAGATATTTGCTTACTTTTCCGGTCCCCGTTTCATAATACGGATTAACTTTGTTCAGACTCGTGTTATATATGTAATTTCTGAGCGTTTCTCCCGAAAGCGTAAAATCCTTTATATCCGTTCCGCCGGTATAAAAGCAATAAGCCAGCGGATCTATAACGTCTACCACATCTTTTCCGAAATCGAAATTATACGAAAATCCTGCCGCTCCCGCAAGACCGTTATACGATTCCAGAAAAGAATAGGAGATTGTCGAATCATAGCCGTCCGTAACTTTTCCTACTTTATCCTTAAGTCCTGCGTAAACCTCGGATTTCGAAGTTATGAAAACGGGCGAAGTCATATACTCGTACCACTCGCACTTTACGCTCTGGATGCCGTCGTATCTTTCAAAATACTCTCCCGGCACGGAAAAATACACGCTGCTCAACTGGTCTTTGTATCCTACGCCTACGGACGAGCTGTCCGAACGATAATAAGTACTCTTCAGATCAAGTTTAAGGGTTTCCAGACTACGACAGTCTACGCACCTCAGAGTACTTTCTTCTCCGCTTCCGTAACCCTTTGCATATCCGGCAAAAGTATAGCTGCAGCCCGTTCCGAAATCGGTTGCCGTATCGCTATCCCCGACGAGAAGCTCTATCGAAGATATATCGTAACGTCTCGAATTACTGTTGACTCTCTCTGCTATCTTCTTCCCGTCCGATTCAGACTTCCTGTCGACGACGCGGAACTTATAAAACAATTTATCGTAATCTCCGGATGAAACCGAACAAAGCTCGATCCCGAACTTTTCCCAATCGACAGCGACTCCGTTCTTCCACGCCGTTGCAAGTTGGATTCTGCCGGCATCTCCGACACGCAAATCAAGAGCCTTTGGGTTATACAGATATACGTATAAGCCGTAATTACTCCGAAGGTTAACTTTATAAGAATAACAATATTCGACGAAGTTTATTATGCGGACGCTTCCGAGCGCGTCAAGCGTATCGTCGTACGGAAAATCCGTAATGTCAAAAGACTTGCCGTTTATTACCGAAGACTCAAGATCGCTGAGGACGTCCGATTCGGAAAAATCCGAAGTCGCCGCATAACCGCTGCCTACGGGCGTCAACGTTAACGATACGCTTACAAGAACGAGAAAAGTCAATACAAATATCTTCGTCTTCATAACACCACACGCTCCGGAAGAATTATTTCCTCGACTACTTTACCGGAATTGAACCGGATGAACAAACTTACCGAAGAACTGCCGCTCGTTACTCTCAGTTCGAAATACGTCTTTTCCTGACTTAGTTCCGGAAGAACTACGGTCTTCCCGTGATAAAGACTCTTAAACATTTTTTCAACGTTTGCATAAGTCAGATCCAAGGTAAAATAACCGTCGTAGAGACTCAGGTCAAAACACTCGGTATACTCGTTACCCGTAAAACTGTATATCTCTCCGTCGACGGTATACTCGAAATCCGATTGCTTTACGGGCAGAACGGCAACTTTGTAAGTACCGTTGTTTAACGTCAGAACGTCAAACCTGACCTTTCTTGAAGGAAGCTCCAATTCTGCCGACGAGCTGATAAGCCGCGTCCCGTATTTAACCATAAAAACAGACGGAGCTTCCGTACCTCCGCGTGTAAAGAAGCTCCATACGCCGAGGACGCCGACTACAATCAGGACGATAATTATTAAAGATACTCCGCTTTTGCTACTTACACGCTTTGCCATAGGTTACCTCACAGATATATCACGGACTTATCCGTTTCCACCGAAGATAAACTCGTTGCGAAAAACGACGGGTCAAGCGTAAAAACCTTCTCGGTCGAATATTCCAATGCCTTATTATTCGAAGAATAGTTGAGATTTATCTTCATCATACCTAAACTTTGAACGGCTTGTAACGCAGAATAAATCTGAGCATCGGTCAGCTTATCCGCATAACCGCTGCCGGAAGACAGGAACTTAATGATAGGTCTTAATTTTGTCTTAAACTCGACTCCGGACGTAAATAACGCGTATAAAGACGTATTTGCTCCGTCGGTACCCAACGAACCTTCTTCAAAAAAGCTTTTGCTTGTGAAATCCGGTCGGGCAGTCCCGTCAATTTCCGACGGAAGCGCTTCGATAAAGCTGTCCGTTAAAGATAACGCCATCGCAAGGCTATACGGCAAATCGTTGTTCCCGGAAACCCAATAATCCAGACTGCCCAAAGATTCGGACGCAGTACCTACGGTCCAAGGAATTTTATGGAAGTTCTCCGTAAACGTAAAAACAATCTGATCGGTTACCGGAAGAAGCTTTGGCGTCGAAGAAAGCTCCTTATGCAGATTGCCTTCTACTTTTGCCAAGACTTTTACGACAGATAATCTCGCGGAAAAATGCAACTCTGTTTCCGCATAAACCGACGAGTTGTCCCGGGAAACGGCTTTTACTTTAATCTTCTCGCCGAAGGCCTGCTTCGGTGTTATGTCTAAAGTCAGAGCGCCGTCAGCGGTCGGAGTCAGAGTCACGTAATCCGTTACGCTCTTGCCCGTTGCCCATTCGGACTCGGGATTCACCCAGACTGCCGTCCAATCGACAAGTTTATTTATTGCATCTGCCGGTTTGACTGTTGCAACGAGTCTGACTGTATTAATGAGGTTATAACTTTTACTCCCCGTTCCGCTACAGGACGAACAACTAACTTCGGTTTCAAACTTTCCGGAACCGGAACATTCTTCACACGTTGGTCTTTCATCAATTAAACCATTGCCGGAACAGCCGCTGCAGGTTTCGGAAAAG
>ULLM01000599.1_pt1 | contig 11198 bp, 8 predicted proteins | sample 1951431 | NCBI WGS metagenome assembly ULLM01 (sample SAMEA4835528, study PRJEB28245) | human gut metagenome | biome: gut microbiome; material: fecal sample | place: Denmark | collected 2008
CACAGCCTGCGCGGTATCAGCCTCCAGAAGAACACGAGAATGCTGTAGCGCCAGTCGATAATCTTAACATGCCTGTGGGCCGTTACGGCCTTCACAATCTCACGTGCAACGTACGTCTTGTCCATCAGCATTGGATAGCTGCCGCTGCCCGACAGCAGCGGGGTGTCGACAAATCCCGGCCTGATGTCAGTAAATCTTATATGCAGACGGCGCATGTTGGACAACTGTTCGAGCGCCTGAATGTACGTGTTCTGATATGCCTTCGACGCGCTGTACGACGGTGCCGCGCCAAGTCCCTTTGTGCCGGCTATTGAAGAAACCACGGCTATGTCGCCTCCAAGATTGTCAGCCATATAGTTAAACATCGTGTCGACCATCTGCGTAAATCCGAACACGTTGACGCCTACCGTGTCAAGCTCGGTGTCTGCGTCAAGCCGCGGATTCTGATGTCCTACACCTGAGCAGTAGACAAAAAGATTCACTCCGCCCATACGCCCCACAAGGTCGAGCAGCCTGCGCGGCGCCTCCTTGTCGGTAACGTCCATGGCGCACACCTCCACCATGGCAGGATTAAGCTCTTTAATCTCGAGCAACTTGTCTTCACGCCTTGCAGCAATGCCGATAATCCAGCCTTCTGCCAGCAATATCTTGCTAACTTCGCGCCCTATGCCCGAAGAAGCACCTATAATAACAGCTCGTTTCATCAGTGCGAAAATAATAATATTTGACGATTCTGTCAAACTTTGCATACGTTTTCAGACAAAATAAAATAAAATTGCTTATATTTGCAGTTGGTAAGTGGCAATGCGGCACACGGCGCAACATATTCCGCCATGGAGCATGCCTCACGACATTGAATAAAAACATTTTTCTGAAATTTTTAAACGTAAAGCATATTTTATGAAGGACTTTTTTAAATACATGGCCGCCACGGTTGTCGGCTTGATAGTTTTCACCCTGCTAACAGGCGTGCTCGGAGTGATGTGTATCGCAGGCATGATTGCCTCTGAAAGTTCAGCAAAGGACGTGAGCGACAACACGGTAATGGTGCTCAACCTGTCGGGAGTGCTCAACGAACGCTCTGAAGAAAGCATCATGGACCAGCTGAGCGGAAGTACGGTTGGAAACATGGGACTCGACGACATACTCGATGCCATTAAAAAGGCCAAGAACAACGACAAGATTAAAGGTATATATATTGAGGCAGGAATGTTCGGTGCCGACTCTTACGCGTCGATGCAGGCCATACGCAACGCGCTGAAAGACTTCAAGAAGAGCGGAAAATGGATTGTGGCTTACGGCGACGTATACACACAGGGCACCTACTATATCGCATCGGTTGCCGACAAAATATTCCTGAATCCGAGCGGACAGATAGACTGGCACGGTCTGGCTTCGCAGCCGATATTCCTGAAAGACATGCTGGCAAAGTTTGGCGTGAAGATGCAGCTGGCTAAAGTGGGCACATATAAGAGCGCTCCCGAAATGTTCACTGCCGACAAGATGAGCGACGCCAACCGCGAACAGGTTACGGCTTATATTAGCGGAATATGGCAGACCATCTGCAAAGATGTGTCTGAAAGCAGAAAGATCAGCGTCGACTCGCTTAACGCCTATGCCGACAGACTGATAACCTTCGACGATCCGAAAGAGTTTGTCAAGCGCAAGATGGTGGACAAGCTTATATACACAGACGGCATAAAGGCCGAAATAAACAAGCTCATGAAAAAGGATGCCGACGACAACATCAACACGGCAGGACTGGCAGAGATGAAACTTCTGACTGACAACAGCAGCAAAGGAGACGAGATTGCTGTATACTATGCTTACGGAAACATTGTTGACAGCGAGGAGACAGGCATGATGAGCCAAGGCCACAACATCGTGGGCAAGAAGGTTTGCGAAGACCTGCAGGCTCTGGCCGACGACGATAACGTAAAGGCCGTGGTGCTGCGCATCAACTCGGGAGGCGGAAGCGCTTATGCCTCAGAACAGATATGGCACTATGTTGAAATGCTGAAAAAGAAGAAGCCCGTGGTTGTGTCTATGGGCGGCATGGCTGCATCGGGCGGCTACTATATCAGCAGCGGCGCCAACTGGATTGTGGCTGAGCCCACAACGCTGACCGGCAGCATCGGCATATTCGGCATGTTCCCCGACTTCAGCGGACTGCTCACGCAGAAACTCGGCGTTAAGTTCGACGAGGTGAAGACCAACAAGAACAGCGGTCTGGGCACACCTGCACGTCCTTTCAACGAAGAGGAGATGGCATACATCGAGAACTATATCGACCGCGGCTACAAGCTGTTCCGCTCACGTGTGGCAGAAGGCCGCAAGCTGAGCATAGCACAGGTAGAGAAAGTGGCTCAGGGCCATGTATGGCTCGGACAGGATGCATACAAGCATAAGCTGGTAGACCAGCTCGGAGGCCTCAACGAGGCTGTAGCAAAGGCTGCAAGTCTGGCAAACCTGAAGGAATATCACACGGCTCCTTATCCCGGAAAGAGCGACTGGATGGAGCAACTGCTCAACAAGGCATCGCAGGGCAGCTACATCGACAATCAGCTGCGCCTAACCCTTGGCGAATACTACGAGCCGTTCATGCTCATCAGAAGCATGAACAGGCAGAACGCCGTGCAGGCACGCGTGCCGTTCATACTTAACATCAGATAAACAAAGCAGGCGCCACAGGCACAGCTGCCGGCGCGCCTGCTGCATATAACGACAAACAATATAATGAATTCAGTAAAGGAATGGAAGGCGACTTTATAAAGATAAACGAATGGATGCTTCCGCTGAGCTGGCTCTACGGCCTGGGCGTAAGGCTGCGCAACCAGCTTTTTGAGCTCGGCATTCTTAAAAGCCGCAGCTTCGACATTCCGGTAATATCGGTAGGAAACATCACCGTGGGTGGCTCGGGCAAGACGCCCCACGTGGAATATCTCATCCGCCTGCTCAAAGACAAGGGCAAGGTGGCCGTGCTGAGCCGCGGATACAAGCGCAAGAGCAAGGGTTACGTGCTGGCTAAGGAGGACACCGAGATGAGAAAGATTGGCGACGAGCCCTACCAGATGAAGCAGAAATTCAAGGACATATACGTGGCTGTAGACAAAAACAGATGTCACGGCATTGACCGCATAACCGGCGACGAAGAGACGAAAGACACCGACGTGATACTGCTCGACGACGCCTTTCAGCACAGATATGTAAAACCGGGAATCAACATTCTGCTCGTTGACTATCACAGGCTCATCATCTACGACAAACTGCTGCCTGCCGGCCGACTGCGCGAACCGCTAAGCGGAAAGGCAAGGGCCGACATCGTTATTATAACAAAATGCCCCAAGGACCTAAAGCCCATGGAGTATCGCGTGATAATAAAGGCAATGAACCTGTTTCCATATCAGCAGCTGTTCTTCTCCACTCTCGAGTATGAAGACCTTAAGGCCGTGTTCGGCAGCAGGACAAAGACGCTCGACAGCATCAGAAAGAATAAGGAGAACGTGTTGCTGCTCACAGGCATAGCGTCGCCAAAACAGATGATTTACGACCTGAAGCCTTACGCCGGCAACGTTGTGCCGCTGACATTCGGCGACCACCATCAGTTTACCGGAAGGGACATTGAACGGATAAACGAGGCGTTCGACAAGATGCCGTCGCCCAAAATAATAATCACTACAGAAAAAGACAACTCGAGACTGGCCGGAATGGACGGACTTTCTGAAGAGGTAAGGCAAAATCTATACATGCTGCCCATAAGAATAAAGTTCATGCTCGGTCAGGAAGAGGAATTTAACGAAAAAATAATTGGTTATGTACGAAAAAATTCAAGAAACAGCATCCTGGCTAAAGCAAAGGATGACAACAAGCCCAAAAACGGCAATAATTCTGGGAACAGGCCTAGGACAATTAGCTTCAGAAATCACTGACAGCTACGAGTTTCCTTACTCTGAAATACCTAACTTCCCCGTTTCTACGGTGGAGGGACACGCCGGCAAACTGATTTTCGGCAAGCTCGGCAACGTTGACATAATGGCTATGGAAGGACGTTTCCACTATTATGAAGGCTACAACATGAAGGAAGTTACGTTCCCGATACGCATAATGTACGAACTCGGCATAAAGACTCTCTTTGTAAGCAACGCTTCGGGAGGCATGAACCCTGAGTTCAAAATCGGCGACCTGATGATAATCACAGACCACATCAACTTCTTCCCGGAGCATCCGCTGCGCGGAAAGAACTTCCCCACAGGCCCGCGCTTCCCGGACATGCACGAGACTTACGACAAGAAGCTCATAGCAGAGGCCGACGCCATTGCCGCCGAAAAGGGCATACGCGTGGTTCACGGCGTTTATGTGGGCGTGCAGGGTCCTACGTTTGAGACTCCGGCAGAATATAAGATGTATCACCGCCTTGGCGGAGACGCCGTAGGCATGAGTACGGTGCCTGAAGTTATCGTGGCACATCACTGCGGCATAAAGACATTCGGCATAAGCATCATCACCGACCTCGGACTCGAGGACACACCGGTTGAGGTAAGCCATGAGGAGGTGCAGATTGCAGCCAACAAGGCTCAGCCGCTGATGACCGAAATAATGAGAGAGATGATCAACCGTGCATAACCTGTGCCGGCCGGATTATAGGATACAAGGAGTTAAGAATGTTGCCTCAAGGCGTATTCTTAGCTCCTTAAATCGAAATATAACAAAGAAAAAAAACTAAAAGCAGAATGACAGACATTGCGAAACTTGGCGAATTCGGACTTATCCGTCACCTCACAGACGGACATGCCCCCAAAAACGAATCGACAATATACGGCGTAGGCGACGACTGCGCCGTGATGCACTATCCCGACAAGGAAGTGCTCGTTACGACAGACATGCTTATGGAAGGTGTCCACTTCGACCTTACATACATCGACCTGCAGCACCTTGGCTACAAGTCGGCAATGGTGAACATAAGCGACATATTCGCCATGAACGGCACACCGCGCCAGCTCATTGTAAGCATTGCGCTGAGCAAACGCTTCACAGTTGAGGACATGGAGATGTTCTACAGCGGCCTGCGCATGGCCTGCGAAAAATGGAACGTAGACATTGTGGGAGGCGACACAACGTCGTCGTACACCGGACTGGCCATAAGCATAACGTGCATCGGCGAATGTGCAAAGGAGGACATCGTATACAGAAACGGCGCTAAGGACACCGACCTGATATGCGTCAGCGGCGACCTCGGCGCGGCATACATGGGCCTGCAACTGCTAGAGCGCGAAAAGAGCGTCTACTATCAGCAGGTGAACGAGGCAAGTAAGAAGAACGACAAGCGTGCGCTCGAAGAGCTGGCCCACTTTCAGCCTGACTTTGCCGGAAAGGAATATCTGCTGCAGCGCCAGCTAAAGCCGGAGGCAAGAGGCGACATTCTGCAAGCACTGCGCGAGCGCAACATACACCCCACGGCCATGATGGACATAAGCGACGGACTGAGCAGCGAACTGCTGCACATCTGCAACCAGAGCAACTGCGGGTGCCGAATTTACGAAAAGAACATCCCCATTGACTATCAGACGGCTGTGATGGCTGAGGAGATGAACATGAACGTAACTACGTGTGCGCTCAACGGCGGCGAAGACTACGAGCTGCTGTTCACCGTGCCCATAGGCGACCATGAGAAGATTGAGGACATGAAAGACGTGAAGCTCATAGGGCATATCACAAAGAAAGAACTGGGCCACATGCTCGTAAGCCGCGACAACAACGAGTTTGAGCTGAAAGCTCAGGGCTGGAATCCCTTAAAAGACTAAGACAATAAATTATTCATCATACAGGAATGTTCAGGCTGCCGGCAGTCTGAACATTTTTTATTAAAACAGTTACTACTGAAGACTAACACAAAAGCTAAGATCAGTGATGGCATCAAATCACATAACCAGCATGCTCCATCACGTTAAGCCCAAGCAGAAGGCATCAAGTTGCTTTACGAAAGGCATGCTTTTGTATGACAAAACAAGACCTTTCATGATGCAAAAGATATGCTTTCAGACGGATATAGACACGCATCCGATACAAAGCAAAAAGAAAGATGAAAAGAAACCCACCACGGAATGAATGAACAAAAAAGTTTTTTTGCAGAAACTCATCACTCGTCACAACACGGCATAAGGCACTGCAAATCAAAGCATTATGGCGTGACGAGTTGTCGTGCAAACTCATCACATCAGGCATAAATCAACCAAAATCAGAACAAAAAAGAACAGCTAAATCTTTGTGTGATGAGTTTGCACGACAACTCATCACGCCGCAAGCAACTGAATATCAACAAATTACATGCGAATGTGACGAGTGATGAGTTTCTACAAAAAACTTTTTCAGCCAATAGTAACAAAAAGATTGGCTGAAAAATAGATAAAGCTATGTGCAGTATAATGACGGATTGGGGTTAAATATGAACGGAAAGTAACAATAAAAAAATGCAAAAAACGTTATATCAGAAAAAACTTAATAACATGAAAAAACTGGTAATAATAATGCTCGTGCTGTTGACGATGACACAAAACTCAACAGCACAAACAGCAGGAGGCGAAACAAAGATTTTCCCTATGTTCGGACTCACCTTGTCTAAGATGAACAACGACATAATCCTCACTGACGCAGGAAACGGACAGGGCGATGAGCTTAAGCCAAAATATAAATTTGGCATAACGGCAGGAGCCGAAGTAAGACACAGATTTAAAAACAACGACTTTGGCTTCAGCGCAGGCCTGCTCTACTCAATGTACGGCACAAAATATTCAGACCATACCTATATAAACGAACAAAGCTACGGCAAGGTAACAAACTCAAAACAGACGCTCCACTATCTCACAATACCCGTAATGGCCATCTACTATTTCGGCAACAGCGGCTTCTCGATAAAAGCCGGAGTGCAGGCGGGATATCTTCTGTCAGCAAAAGGAAGCAACGACTACGAGAACGGAACTGTTGAAAACGGTCAATATATACCTGACGCGGAACAATCAGGAGAGGCAAGCAACACTACAACCGGAATATTCAAACGCTTCGACATCGGCATCCCTGTAGGAGTTGCTTACGAATACAACAATATAAGCATCGACCTGAGATACTTGTTCGGCCTGAAAAACCCATATAAATATTACGTCGATAACATACGCAACCGCAGTTTCTCGCTGACAGTAGGCTATGGTTTCACTTTATAATACAGAAAAAGTGCAGCTAAACAAATAAAATCATCACACAGCGCACAACTGCTTTAATGCAATAAATACGCAAAATAAAACATGCATAAAGGTGTATTCTGCACAATTATGCATGTTTTATTCGTTTTTATAAGCTAATTTCCAAAAATAAGTTAAAAAGAGTACTTTTATCACGTAATGAATCTTTTATTTTAAAACTTTTGCGTACCTTTGCATCGCAAAAAAGAACAACGATGGTGCCATAGCTCAGTTGGTAGAGCAAAGGACTGAAAATCCTTGTGTCCCCGGTTCGATTCCTGGTGGTACCACTCCTCCTTTCATTAGCCCTGTACGTTTAAGCGTCAGGGTTTTTCTTTTATATACCCCACACCTTATTGTATACAGCAAAATTAAATTAGCACGATTCTCACAGACTCAAATATTTAACGAAAAACAATTACAACACGTAACAATCAACATTGACATCATGGGGCAGCAGAAATTTAATGGGGTATCCGTAGAGCTTTGCGATTCTAAAGAGAAAAAACTTTTTATGGGGCAGTAGAAATTTCGGCAGCACCAAACAAATCGTAAATATATAAAAAAAGCAACATTCACATGAATGTTGCCTTTTAAGAGGTACCTAGCAGAGTCGAACTGCTCTACACGGTTTTGCAGACCGTTACCTAACCGATCGGCCAAGGTACCATTTCTCGCTTTTTGCGCTGCAAAGGTAATACATTTTTCTTATACGTGCAAATTTTCAAGAATATTTCTTTAAAAAAAATATCATATACCATAATTTATCCAATCCCGCTCTTCCATAATACAGCAAGGCGAATCAATAGAAGCTATAAATTACAACAAAGAAGGAACACCATCTTAGTATGTATACCACATAACTAAAAAAGCAAAAAACACTTTCAACATAATTTTATATAAAAAACAAATATGAAGTAAATGGTACAATATTATTAATATATAACACCCCATAAATCCACACTCCACACATTTCATTGTCTGGCAAATTAAGCAAACAAGTCATCATATTTTATTGTTTTAAATCATCTTTTCTGCATTATAAAGGCAATATTCAATAAAATCAAAACAATCTGATAAAAAAATCCGAAAAAATTTTGCTGTATTAAAAAATATGCGTACCTTTGCATCGCATTTAAGAAATGGTCCCGTGGCTCAACTGAATAGAGCATCTGACTACGGATCAGAAGGTTACAGGTTTGAATCCTGTCGGGATCACAAAAGTCATCTCAATACTGAGATGACTTTTTTATTTGTATACAAACTTTAAAACCGGACCACAGAAATCAAAAAGCCCGAGGCAGTAGAAATTTAATGAGAGTATCCATAGAGCTTTGCTATTCTAAAGAGGAAAAACTTTTTATCTATCACTCCATGGAGATTAGCTCTGAAGAGTTTGATTTTAGCATTGAATGATTCAGCAGCTGCATTCGTGGAACGATTGTTATAAAAGTTCAATATTTCATCATAATGTTCATAAAAGGTTGCAGCAATCACATTAAATTGCTTCATGCCTGCACGTTCCACTTTATCATACCATTTTGCCATACTGAGCCTTGCGGCATCTTTGATTGTGTTTTTGGAAAATATCATTCTTAGTGAGTGCGACAGTCCGTAAGCAACTTTAATATCCGGGTATTCGTCAAATAGGATTCCGGCCCTTTCTTTTTGTCTTTCTGTCCATTTGTCTGCTGATTTAAACAGCAGATAACGACTTCTGATAAGCAGTTCGGAGCGTGTGTCTCCGTTGGGGAAACGAAATGGCACATAGGTTTTACCCGACAGTTTGCATTCTTCCATTTCCTCGTTGCTCCGTTGCAGTGCATCCCAACGATGTGCCACGCGAATTTCCTGTACAGCATCACCAGCCAGTTTCTGTATGTGAAAACGGTCTATTACCCGTTTGGCATTAGGAAAGGCTACAGAAACTATTTTGCGCATCGAGTCTGAAAGATCAAGAGTGACCTCCTCAACCTTCATACGTTCCGCTTTATCAATCTGTTTTAAAGTCTGTATTATAGCCTCAGATTTTGTTCCGGCAACGACCGCCACAAGGCTTCCTTCAAGGGCATGGCGGTCACGGTTGGTAACAAACGCATACAGTTCGTCATTAGACAGGGAGGATTCGTCTATTGCGAGGCGGGGACCTATGTTTTCAGGAAACAGCAGCCATTTGTCGGCATTATCCGGTTCATCCCACTCACAGTAACCACATAATGTTTCTTTGTACTATTTCTCAAAAGTATGTGCATTTATATGATAAAATGTTTCAAGCGTACGGCAAGTCACCTGGGATGCCTCCATACGTTTCTTTTAAAAAAGCCCAAACTCTTTTGAGTAACGTCCAATTGATTCGTTTACATATTGCAAAGGTCGGAATTTATATGGAATAGCAACAAAAATCCCCATTAAATTTCTACTGCCCCATTTCTACTGCTCCACTATTTATCGGATTAGCAGTTTTTAAATAAAAACACAATATGCACAAACAAAAAAAGAGACACTCGAAAGTGTCTCTTTGTACGCCTGCAGGGGCTCGAACCCTGGACCCTCTGATTAAGAGTCAGATGCTCTACCAACTGAGCTACAAGCGCGTCCTTAACAATTGATTGGTGTTTGTTTCTCAATTGCGAGTGCAAAGGTAGGCATTATTTTTATTACCACCAAATTTTTCAGCAACTTTTTTACTAAAAATTTTATTTTTGCCCAAAATCTCCCTATTTTGCCCATAATTTACCCGTAAAAACACATAGACAATATTTTTTGTAAAATTTAAAAACACATAAAATTATCATGTTAGAATATTTATTATTTGGAAATGTCTCCAACTTGCATTACATTTGCAAAAAATTTACCGCAAACTATAAAAATAATCAAACGACATCAACGTATATACATAATTATTTGAACAGCCCATACATGAACGGGAACAAAACACCCGGACATGAACATATTAAACAAATTGGAATATTAAATACTAAAGTAAAAATAAACTTATTAACTAATCAAAATGAAAAAAGTTTTATCTCTATGCGTAGCATTTATGCTTGCATTAAACTTTGCCCAGGCAAGTGACTACGACACTTATTACCAAAACCTTCCGGTTGAAATGCCTAAAGCAACTGCACCGGTCATACCGGCAAACACAGTTAATCTTAAAGACTTCGGAGGCGTAGGAGACGGCGTAACTCTTAATACAGAAGCTTTCAGAAAAGCAATAAGCGCACTGAACAAGCAGGGAGGAGGGCATCTTGTGGTGCCTGCCGGAATATGGCTGACGGGAATGATTTCGCTTAAGGACAACATTGATCTGCACATAGAGAAAAACGCCATAATAATGGCTTCACCCGAAAAGAGCCTGTTTATAAAAGAAGAAAACGGCAAGAAAGACGACAAATGCACTCCACTGATAAGCGCAAGCAAGCGTAAGAACATCAGCATAACTGGCGAAGGCGTAATCGACGGCAACGGCGCATTCTGGCGTCCTGTAAAGCGTTCTAAAGTAAGCGACGCTGAGTGGAAAGAGTTTCTCTATATGGGAGGCACAGAGACAGAAGGAGGCAAACTGTGGTTTCCGTTCAACCTCAAGCATTACGAAAACATAGCAGCCACACCCGAGGCACAGGAAAAGATGCGCACACACCTCATCAGAATAACCGACTGCGAGAATGTGCTCGTAAAAGACGTTACACTTCAGAACTCGCCCAAGTTCCACCTCATCCCTACACGCTGCAACAACGTGATAGTTGACAACGTTACAATAAGATGCCCGTGGAACGCCCAGAACGGCGATGCTCTCGACATCAGCAGCTGCAAGAATGTCCTGATTGTCAACAACACCATCGACGCCGGAGACGACGGAATATGCATGAAGGCGGGAGCCGGAGAGTCTGGTCTTAAATATGGACCATGTGAGAACATTCTCATCGAGAACAATGCGGTGTTCCATGCTCATGGCGGCTTTGT
>ULLM01018641.1_pt1 | contig 10989 bp, 5 predicted proteins | sample 1951431 | NCBI WGS metagenome assembly ULLM01 (sample SAMEA4835528, study PRJEB28245) | human gut metagenome | biome: gut microbiome; material: fecal sample | place: Denmark | collected 2008
TGCATTCGGTAAGTTTGTAAACAACCCGTCCATCGTTGCATCTGTTCAGCCGTCATGGCGTGACAGAACAGAGCTTTTCGGTTACTTCAACGAATTTACTAAGAAGTTTAACGAAACAGAGCTTCTCCGTGCAATGTACGAGGCTTCCTACAATGATAACATCTATGCTGTCATCCTTGATGAAATGAACATCGCAAGAGTTGAGTATTACTTTGCAGAAATGCTTTCAATTCTTGAAATGCCATCAAGAGACGAGTGGGTTGTTGATATTATCCCGAACTCATGGCCGAGCGATCCTAAGCATATTGTAAACGGTCAGCTCAGAATCCCGCCGAATATGTGGTATATCGGTACTGCCAATAACGATGACTCGACCTTTGCCATTACCGATAAGGTTTACGACCGTGCTATGCCGATTAACATTGACACAAAGGGTGTTCCTTTTGACGCACCTCTCACAGATCCTGTTTACATTTCATACAAACATTTTGAGTACATCCTCAATGCCGCTAAGGTTCAATTTGTTGTTTCCGAAGAAAACATCAAGAAGATTACTCTCCTTGACGATTATGTTATTGAGCATTTCCGTATAGCTTTCGGTAACCGTATTGTTAAACAGCTTCGTGACTTTGTTCCTGCTTATGTCGGAACAGGCGGTACAGAGCTTGACGGTCTTGACTATGTTCTTGCCCGCAAGGTATTTAGAAAATTTGAGTCACTCAATCTTTCATACATTCGTGATGAAATAGATGGCCTTTGTGCGTATATTGACGAGCTTTTCGGCGAAGAAAATATGACTGAGAGCAAGGATTATCTCCGTATGCTCAAGAAGCTTGTATAATTTTAGCAATTCAGGGCGAACTCTGTTCGCCCTTTGCTTGGTGAAAGGACTTTGCTCCTTTAGCGGTAAAACTATCTGATTGGAGAAAAATCAATGGCTGATTTTGGTAAATATTTCAGAGCATATATGTATATGCAGGACATTCTGAAAAATGATTTTACTTACAATTACATAACAGAAGGCCTTAAGGACGGCGATAAGGGCGAGGATAAGCTCGACGGTAAGACCAACGAAAAGGTAATTGATATGGAATGGGTTGTTGCCATTGAGGAAACACTTCCGTACATTCAGAAAGCAATAGACGAACAGCGCCGTTTTATTAAGCAGGTTGACAATGTTGTTAGAGTTGAGCTTGCAAAAAAGATTGGCCCCGAGTCGGTTAAGCACCTTTCGCAGCACACTAACTTTATCGCCAAGGTTGAGGGTGATATGGTAACGCCTAACAAAATCCTCACAATTGAGCGTGAAGAAAGCTTTGCTATTTATGAAAACCGTGTGCTTATGACACTGATTCGCAAAGCGCTTCATTTTGTTGACGATAAATATTCAAAAATGAAAGATGTGCCAAACGACAGCTATAATAAAATTTCTATGGTTCGCCACATTGATTTTAATGAGAAAAAAGTAGATTTTAATCTTAACTATATAAATGAATCTCACGAAACTCTTGCAGATGACCTTGATGTTCTTGATGTTTCTCAGCTTTCGGACTTTGACCGAATCAGAAGAATCAGAACAACCCTTAATGAGTTTTTAAACACTCAGTTGATTAAGGAAATCTCAAAAGAGCCTGAGGTTCGTCCTCCGCTCATGCAGACCAACCTTCTCAAAAAGAACCCCAACTTTAAAAGAGTGGTTGAGCTGTGGAACTTTCTCGACAGCTACAAGCGTAAAGGCTTTGAGGTTGTAAGCGAGGAATACAACGGCAAAATGACAGATACTGTTCAGCAGGATGTTTACTTTGCGATGGGATTCCAGCATTTTATGATGTCTATTGCTACAAACCCGGCACTTCGTTCAATCCTTAAGGAACAGTACGACGCTGAAAATGCACGAATTGCCGAGGAAGAATCAAAGCCGCAGAAGACCCGCGAGGCAGTTATGAAGGCACAGCTTGATGCTGTTCGTAAAGAGGAGATGGAAATCCGCCTTCGTGAAATCCGTGAACGCGAAAAGAAAATTCTTGACCTCACGAATGAAATCAAGAATTTAAAGGTTATAATTGATCAGAAAGAACAGCAGATTCTCACTCTTAGGGGCAGGGTTTCTGCTCTTGAAGACCAACTTGAAGAGGTTAAGAAAGAGCTCCAGCAGACAAAACTCAAGTTGATGGAGGCAGAAAAGAGAATTGCCGAGCTTGAGGAAGAAAATCAGCAGTTAAAAGATACTATTGAAGAGTTGAATAAAACGATTGATGAACTCAATCAGACTATTGACACACTCAATAAAAAAATAGTAGAATTAAATGACAGAATTCTCGTGCTTGTGCAGGAGAATGCTCGTTTGCAGACAAAGGTGAAAGAGCAGGAAACTGTTATCGCCGAGCAGAAGGCTCATATTGCAGAGCTTGAAACTCAGGTTGCTGAGCAGCTTGCAAAGATTACGGCTCTTACGGAAAACCTTGAAAAATGTCATGCGCAGATTGAAGAGGATAACCGCAGGATTACCGACCTAACCGAGAAAAATGAAAATCTTACGGAAACACTTCAGAATGAGCGTGTTCAGCACAAGGAAACAGTCAACAAAATGAATGCCGATTTTGCTGAAGAAAAACAGCAGATGAATGATGCTCATTCGGCAGAGGTTGAATCGCTTAACCATAAATTCAACGATGCAGAGGTTGAACATAACACTTATGTAGCAAAGCTGAATGCGGATTTTGCGGCAAAGGCAAATGAAACAGAGCAAAAGCATCTTAAAGAGCTTGCAGATAAAGAAGAGACTCACAAGAATGAACTTGTTGAAATTAAGGAAGCCAACCTTAAATCATCAGCCGCAAGCAATGCCGCTCACGCTTCTGAGCTTAAAAAGGCTTATAAGTCGGTTGACAAAAAGGTTGAGCTTGCAGAAAAAGCTTGTGAAAAGCGTATGAAAGCCAAGGTTGCCGAGGTTAAAAAAGAGGCTCAGGCTGAAATTCGCAAAGCCGAAAAGAAAGCAAGCGAAAAAATCAGCCTTGCTAAGGATGAAATTAAATCTGTCAAGGATACAGGCGATTTGTTCGTTCGTGACTACGGCTTCGGCAGTGTTGCAGTTGTTTCAAAATATGCCGAAGAGCTTGCAAAATTCGGCAAGCTTTCAATCGCAGACGAGCTTATAAACGCACAGAAAAGCGTAAGATCTCTTTGCATATGCAGAAGTAAAAAGGGTGTTGTGCTTGCAGGCTTTTCACAGAGCAGCGCAAGCGTATATAATGTTTATAAAAAGCAGGCAGATCTTACTGTTGCATTTAACGATTTGTGTTCAATGCTGAAAGGTATGAGCAATCTGCCGATTGTAATTACATTCTCCGGTGTTGACAGACCGTTTGTGATGAATTTTGAAAACATTGTAAGAGATGCAACCAAAAGAAAAACAACTGTTTTCCATAACAAAACTCTGAAAGCAAACGGATTTGTTTCAGTTTACTTTGGTAAAGAATAAGGGGCAAAAATGAAAAACTCTACTGCGCCCAACAGAAAAACGGGCAGAATGATTGCTAAAAATTTAATAGTTCTGTTCACTGTTGCACTTGCCGGCTTTTGCGGCATTCAGGCGTGGTTTACGGATAAGCGTTCAGCCGAAGCCAACGGTATAGAGGTTGAGTGTCAGGCACCTGACGGTATTGAAATTGCTGTTGTTGGGCACGGTGCCCCTGCTCCTGCCAATGATAAATATACAGTGGGTAATATTACGCTTAATAAAACTAATTGCAAATTTCTTGAGAACCTTCAGTTGACCGAAATAACCGGTGACGGCACATTTTTTAGAAAACCGGCTTTGATTCAATCAGGCGGTCAAGCCCATGTTGATACAAAAGCAGAGTGGAGTGAGCCTACTGCAAATGAGCATTATTTGTCATTTGACCTTTACATTCGTTCAAAATCGCAGTATAATATAGCGATAGGCAAAAAATCAACAATAAAACCGGATGCTCCTCAACTCACAAGTCAAGACGGTACGGGCATTAAAAATAAAAGCAAGTACGGTAATTTTTCAAGAGATTCCGTAGTTGGTGCAGTAAGATTTTCGGTTGTTGACTATAAATCCGCTCCTCCTTTAAAAAAGCTCCTGTGGTTGCCGGCTCCGAATATCTTGTTGGAGCAGACGACTGACGAGTACACTTTGTCAGACGATATGCCAAGCGGAGAATCGTACAGTCATGTATACTATGACACGGATAGAGTACAACACACAGTCAGCAGTACTGATGTTGATAAGGCGTTTGTTGTGAATAATGATGGTTTTGACGGCGGAAAATTTACCTATGAGCTTGGTCAAAACCAAAACATTGCACAACTTAAAAAGTCCTCAGATACCGATACCGATCCATACTACGGCGACTACGGCGCTATGGTAACCTGTAATATGTGGATTGAGGGCGAAGACGCAGAGGCAAGACTTGCTCTTGTAAACGGAAAGTTTAAAGTTAATCTTGTATTGACAAAAGAAAGTTGATTTTATTTAAAGTAGGAAAGGGGAATTTTTGATGAAGTTGAAAGATAAGTTTTGTGACTTTCTCAACGGTTTAGTTGACTCAAGACTGAATAACACAAAAAAGGTCACGACTTCATATGTTGCTCTTTTTCTTGTTTTAAGTATTTTCGCAGTATCTACCTTTTCATGGTTCACAATAAGAGATACGGCAACTATTGATTCAGATCCCTTTTCTCTTGAATCTGCTGCCGGAATGAGAGTTAATAAGGGTGAAGAAATAAGAAATACAATCACCGTAAAGGACGCAAAGCTGAAAGAAGCATCAAGTGTTGACGGTCGTAATATGTTTTTTCCTGTAGATCGCGGATACGGCGTTGAAGGACAAAGCGTTGACACAAGCGAAATGAAATTTCGTGAAGGCACAGTAGGAGATAAAAATAACGGATACATATACAGCGATTTTACCCTTACCGGTCAAACAGGCGGTCAGGTTGAGGTATATGTAAAAAGTTACAAAGTTGAGGTAACAAATAAATATACAAAAAAGACAGAAGTTTATGACGGTGCAACACATATTACTGTTGACGGCAACAAAAAGCCATCGACATATCTGGCATATCAGAATCCTTGCCCAATAAGGATTGCATTCATCAGAAACAGTGCTGAGGCTTCGACCGTTATTGATCCCACTGCAATTATTGACAGCTACGCTGACGAATGTCAGGCAGTAAGCTCTGTTAATTCGCTCGGCTCGGCAACAACCACTCAAGCAAAGGGCAGGTCATTTTCCGACTACTATTTCGGTACAGGTGCTCCTCTTTTTACTCTTGACGGTCTTAAATCCCAAAACATAACCATGGTTGCTTGGCTTGAGGCAACCGGAGAGAACTGTGACGCTTACGAGGGTCAGAATGTGTCAATTACAGTTGAACTTGAAAGTAACTGGAAAGATATGGAATATGTTACTTTCGTTGACAAAACAAAAGGTGATGCTGACAATGACGAAAATACGGAACTCATGTGGGTTGGCAATGCCGGATGTTTCCTTGTTATGACCTATTATGACGAAAACTTTCAAAATCCAAAGTCAGTAGTAATGAGTGCGTCAAAGACTAAGGTTAATGCTGAGGGAAAACCACAACCTATTGAATGGATAGCTTATCTGCCAAAGGATAAAATAACAAACATATCTTTTATGCGATATAGTAAAGTAAAAGAGAAAATTAAGCTTGACGGAACTAATGAGGTTGAGGTAGGCAGAATATATAATGTATGGCATACAACAGCTGAAGTAAATGATTGGATTAAAGCAAATAATAGTGGCAAAGGTGAAAAAGCGTTTAATTGGTCACATCAAATAAATAAAGAACACGGTCTTCAGACATACCGCACAGATGACGGAACTGCAACCGGAAATAAAGAAAATACCTATTATGCCGTACACGGTAACGGTTACGGCGATACCCCTACTGTTGCTGAAAATGTTGCCCCCTGTATCGGATATTGGGGTACAAAGTATCCCAACAGTTCAGGTGGCAGTGTTGAACCGACTACAACCGAACAACAGCCGACAACCGGAGATGCATATGCAGAGGCGGATATCGTAATTGATAACAAATTATGGTTTAATGATTATAATTGGTATAACGGCGGCGGAGGTTTGAGAAATCTGCTTAGTCAGAATGTTTTTGTACTAAAAGCCGTATTTAGCGATACACACGGTAATGAAACCGCTTATGCAATGAAACCGGAGAGCAGCGGAGATGAGTGTAAACTAAATAGGACAAGTGTTAAAGCCGGTTCGAAGCTTGTAAGATTTGATTTGTATATTTCTGATACAGATACAAAAAAATGCGGATATGATGTGCCTGATAACATTCAGCATACATTTGTAGTGCGTGAAGGTGGCAGTTCTTATAACATATCCTATGAATTGGTAAATGAAGGATCTGGCAAAATAATAAAAGTAGGCAATTGGGAAAATTAATTGATTAACACATTAAGGAGGTGTCACGATGAGAGAAAGACTTGCTCTTTTAAGGGAGTATTTGAAAAACAGACTTGCATTTGGCAAGAATAAAAAAACAAGAAAAGGTTTTATACTCACTATGGTGGCACTTGTTGAAGTACTTGCCATATCGGTTGTGTCCGTTTCGGCTTGGGTTGAAACTATTTCAACAATCACAATTAAAGCTGAGGGCGCAAAAATTGACAACTATGTTTATACTAATGCCGATATTGGCAGTGGTAATGGTTATTCAGGCAAAACCATTGACTTGACTAAATATTTCCGTGCTGCGGGTGGAGTGCATCTTGCTTCGGCTTCAAGTGCTGACGGTGAAAATATATTTTTCCCGATAAAGAAATCGGATGTTTCTGATTTTGGTGCTAATTCTTACAGATGTGCGGATGTAAACGATAAGAATGTTAATTATATTGACTTTTCATTTAATGTAAAGGTGGATAAAACCTTTAACGCGAATCATGCAGAGTTTTACCTTGAACAAGTACCTAAGATAACTATAGGTGGTGCAGATGTTTCAGGAAACCTTGTAAGAATGGCAATTACAGATACCGATACTCAAAATACGGTTGTATGCGGTTCTGAGGCAAGTAATAAAAATGTTGTCAGTAAAGCAGAGGGCAATCAAACTCCTGAGACTGTTCGTGCTTTTAGCGATTTTGTTGTTAATCCTGAATCTGAACCAACCGAGTTGTTTAGGGTTGATAAAGGAAGCAGTAAAACAATAAATATTAAAGTGTGGCTTCAGGATGATAAGGCGACTACTGAATATGCCGGTAAAACTGTTTCAATATCTGGTGTTAATATTGTAACTCAGAACAAAAAAGGCAATAAAGTGTATTTTGTTGACCGTACCGTAAATGAAGATATAAAAAATTGGACAAAGGGTGTAACATTTCAGCAGGGTGACAAAACTCCTGTAACGATGAAGTTTAATGAGAATTCGCATACATATTCCTGTGAATACACACCCGCCGCTGGCGATACAATAGTTAAGTTCACCTCGGGAAGTGTTACTTGGTCTACTGATATGAAGTCGCTCAATTCAGGCGACAGTATGTACTACACCGCCTATGGCGATCATAATAGCAGTAATGCCGGATACGGTACATGGGGCGAAGTGATTGAAATCAGTGTTTCAAGCAAAACCGCAGATGTACTCCCTGCTACTGGCAATGTTTCAAGTGTATATATGGTTCCGGATAAAAATGACACTAACAGTAAAGTTAGAATGCCATTTACTAATGACAAGAATAAATGGGTCGGTTATATTGCAAAGGAAAAGGCAAACAACATGACTTTTTCTTTTACAAATAACGGTAATACATATAAAATTCCTGCTCCTAACAGAGGCAATTCAACGCATTTTGTTGTTACTTCTGCTACAACAGGTTATTGGGATCCACCTGCTACTATTACTGTTACTGCAGGCACTAACGGTGCAGGAACTGCCTTAGGAGAACCTAAAGTTAGTTATGATAGTTTGAAAAGTACTACAATTTCTGTAACCCCCGGTACAAAGGTTCAGCTAATAGCAAATCCTAATAAAGGTTTCGTATTGAAAAACTGGGTAATCAGCGGTACAAGTACCGTGGCAGACGGCATTGGCAGCGACGGTTCTTTTACCCCGACAGCTTCAGGTAACTATAACTTTACAGCCGTTTATGTTGAGTCGTTGACATTTGAGGCTTATGTCAGAACATATGACGGTGCAAGCCTTTCTGAAAACACAAATGGCGGCTCAGTTGAAATTAAGTGTGGAAACCAAAACTCGACTGTAGATTCCAACGATGGAACACACATTACACTCAATGCTGTTAAGGGCAGCACAGTTACATATTACGCAAAAGCTAAAGACGGATATGTTTTTGACGGCTGGTACACAGATGCAGACTGTAATAGTAAACCGGAGAATTCAAGTGATAAATATGAATTGGCTAATGTTGAGGCTTCCAAGAAGTTGTATGCGAAATTCAAAGTTGATACTTATACCGTAAAAGCATACGCTCAGCACGGTAACAATCCTCCTTCCGGTGATGCCGGTAATGTATCTTTTGATAATAATAATTATGCGTCTGAAGTAACAACAACGGTAAATCGTAACGGAGAAGTTACTTTTTATGCTAAGCCTGAAAAAGGCTATGCTTTTATCGGTTGGTATGCGACTAAGGATGCAGCAGATCCGAAGGTAGCGGTTAAAGATTGTACATTAAATGGTGACGTCTATTCTACAAAAATTAATATACCATATTCCGATGTAAAGACATATGAACTGTACGCAAGATTTAAGGCTTTGTATACGGTAGAAGCCAAAGCGATGTACAACAACGAAAATGTTGTTACAGCCGGTACTGTAAAGGTTGGCAACGAAAAAGCCGATAAAATTTCATCTAAACCTGTTATGGAAGGCAATGATGTAAAAGTTGAGGCAATTGCCAAAAAAGGTTACAAGTTTGCCGGTTGGTATACGGACATGGCTTGTAATAAACCGTATTCCACTGAAAACAACGATGTTTCACTTATAACCTTAAATAATGTTAGCAAGGGAATCACTCTGTATGCTAAGTTTGAGTTGGAGACAGGCGTTACATTTTACCTTAATGATGGAGGCTTGTGGTCAGGTGATAAGGCGAAACTTGCAGCGTATGTTTGGGATGATAATGGCAATAAGAAATGGCTTGAAGTATCTAAAACTGACTATGACAATTATTACAGCTTTGCTTTAGATAATAATCAATGGAAGCAAGTAATTTTTGTAAGATATGATCCGAGCAAAAATTTGAACGATTTCCCAACGAAAGATTGGAATGGCTATGTTTGGAATAAGACTTCTGATATAACAATTGATTACAATAATAATTGTTATGTTATAACATCTTCTCCAAATAACGGAGGAAGTTCAACCGGCTATTGGACATCATATACTCCAGGTCAGACTGCTAACATAGATATATATGTTTATACCGGAAATTGCTCGTGGTTTGACCATGATAGTGCTGTACTTGCCTATAGATTCAGCACCGATGATTCATTTAAGTCTGATTGCACTAAGGTGACTAAAGACGGAAAAACTTATTGGAAACTGAGTATTCCAACAGATAAGGATACTATTTATTTGTCAAGAGCTGCTTTGGGTGGTCACCATAATGAATTTAATACTTCTATAGATAAAAGTAAAAATTTGTTTACAGTAAATAATGATTTCAATGGTGGCGACTGGAGCACATATTAAAAATTCAACGGAGGTGAAACCATGAAGAAATCTAAATTTACACTTGTTATTGTACTCGGACTTGTACTGTGTTTGTTGTGTGGAACAACTACGACTTTTTCGTGGTTTAATCGTCCTGGAGTGCTACAGGGTGAATCCCTCTCTTGGCGTGGAGATTACAATGTGACCAACGGAGAAAATATTACTGCTGTTACTTATGTTGCTTCAAAACCTGACGGCAGTGAGTATAATACTGTTCCGTTTGATTTTAGTGGTTCGACAACTGTTCCCGCCCATGAAACAAAATATTTCTGTACAGAGGTAAAGAACACGGGAACTGCATCGCAGTCAATTTCTTTGTTCCTTAATAATTCGGAAACTAACAAACTTTCTGTCGGTGTGAACAGCCCCCTCAGAACCTACAGGAGATTTACCTCCGATTCACAAACAACATCTTATGTTACCAAGACACCGAGTAATGTGAATAAGAAGAATTTGTATATAGCTACGAATGTGGATGACCCTACGAAGTACACTATGCACACTTGGAAGAATGTAGATACCGATCCTACTGATAAAGAACTTAGCGGATACATTAAAGATAAGTCTGTTAATTATGATAATGTAGATTATAATATATCATATGTTACAATTCCTATGGAACACGACCACGCGAAGCTCTGGCTTGGTATTGGTGATTCTAAAAAGTGGTTCGGTTCTGATTTAGAAATTACAGCTCAGAATAATACTTATGTTTTTAAAGAAAATGAATCTACAGCTATGAAACAGTCAGATCCGTCTGCCGGAATTTCAAGTTTTTATTCTAGAGCAGAAGCTGTAGTAGGTGAGACATTTGACTTAGGAGCAAAGGCACAGGGTACAGTGACTTACACATCGTCAAATACTGGTGTTGCAACAATTGACAATAACGGTCAGGTTACTGCCAAAAAGGCAGGCAAGACTACTGTTATTGTTACATCTACGGGTGCGTACGGTGATGTAATAACTGCAAAATGTGAGCTTACCGTAAGCAAAGAACCGGTTAAAAGCTCGTATATTCCGATTGTTACGAATATGAAGATTGAAGGCAAAGCCGACAACGATCCTGTTGTTACAAAGGTGTATTGGTATATCAAAAACGATACAGGAAACAGCGCTGTATATTCACTTGGCGATCTGCAAATTTCACTTTAAAATTTTAGATTTTTAAATTTACAAAAGGGTTGTTTTTACAGCCCTTTTTTATTATAATTTATAATCGGTAGCAGAGAATAAAATCCG
>ULLM01010069.1_pt1 | contig 10800 bp, 8 predicted proteins | sample 1951431 | NCBI WGS metagenome assembly ULLM01 (sample SAMEA4835528, study PRJEB28245) | human gut metagenome | biome: gut microbiome; material: fecal sample | place: Denmark | collected 2008
CCCCCGCCGATACAATCGGTTATACGATTCATAAGTGCGACGTTTGCGAATACAGTTATCTTTCGGATTTTGTGCGTAGCGGAGAACAGCCTAACGATGTAACTGAGCCGACAACGCCCGAACAACCCGAAACGCCCGTCGTACCCGATAAACCCGAAAATCCCGATGTACCCGACGTACCTACGCCCGAACAGCCTACTCAACCCGAAACGCCCGAAAATCCGGATACGCCTGTCGAGCCGACCAATCCCGAAACGCCCGACGAGCCTACGCCCGAAATTCCGAGCGAACACGAACATTCTTACTTGCTTTTTTCGGAGTTGCATAAAACCGATAAATATATATTCGTCAATTATTTTTGCGAGTGCGGCGAAATAGACAATTCGCTTTTGCAAGTAACTTTTACGGCGGCAGACGGCAATCGCATCGACCTTGTAATAGATGAGGACGGGGACGCGGATTTTACCGATGTGGAAAGCGGCGTTTATACGGTAGAGATTTTCGACGAAAACGGCGAAACGCTTATGGTGTATGACATTGAAATCGAAAACAAGCAGCCTGTCGTACCCGACAAGCCTATCGAGCCTACGCCCGAACAGCCCGACGAGCCTACAAATCCCGATATTCCGGACGAGCCTTCCGTACCCGAAAATCCCGAACAGCCTTCGGAAGCAAAGGGCGGAAATAACGCAGGTCTGATTATCGGCATTATCGTTGCGCTTATCGTACTTGCGGCAGGCGGCGCAACTACTTTTATACTCATCAGAAAGAAGAATAAAAAAAATAAATCGAAAGGAGATAAATAACTGAATGATAAATTTACTTGCAGAATCGTCGCTTAACGACAACCTTGCTCAAATCGTAGAAAAACTCAAAACCCTTATGGACAGTTTTTGGATCTACATAGTCATCGCATTGGCGGCGGTCGTCGTTATTTGGGGAGCATATATCGGCATTAAAATTGCAATCGCTCATAAGAACGAAGAAAAGATAAACGCACGCGATATGGTCAAAAACCTTATAATCGGCATCGTGATAATTTTCGTCGTAGCAATGGGCGCACCCTTGCTTATCAACGGACTGTCCGCGTGGGTAGGCTAAACTAAATAAGAACAAAGGCGGCAGGGATTGACTTGCCGCCTTTAACTTTAATACGGAGGTAGCGGAAATTGATAATATTTCTACAAGAATTGGTACTGCAACTGTTCTTATGGTTTCTCAAAATGACAGACGGTATTATGGAGATATTTTCTGCAATCACGGGAATAACGGACGTAACTTATCACGGACAAAAAGTTAATATAATCGAATACCTTGTAAACTCTACGGGCGTAAGTACGATATTTTGGTGTGTGTTCATATTGGCGGTGGGACTCGGCTGTATCTTTACGATAGCCGCGCTTGTCAAAAATATGGTATCGAACAATAAGAACGTATCGAGCATAGTCGGAAAATTCTTTTTGGCGTTGCTCGGCACAATGGCGATGCTTGTCGTTGTCATTCTCGGAATACTCATATCAAACGCCGTTTTGGTATTGGTATCGAGAATATTCCAGATAGAGAACACGGCAAAACTCTCAAACGTATTGTTCGACGCTTGCGTGGGCGAATGGGTAAACGGTTATTCGGTAGCCGAAATAAACGTATCGTCATTGTCGGTACACGATATTTTCGGTGATTATAAAACGGCTGTGTTCGGGATTTGGCCAACGTCGTGGGAACTCAACGGTATGGTCAATCCCGATAAGTTTATGTATCTCGCTTCAATGATTGCTTCTATCGGAACGGTTATAGCAATGATTGTCGCAGTGCTTAACCTTGCGAAACGTGTTTACGAAATAGTATTGCTTTACATCATTATGCCCGTGTCAATGTCAACTATGTCGCTCGACGACGGTGCGCGATTCAAAGTATGGCGCGAAACATTTATAACGAAAATAGTCGTTGCTTACGGCACGGTTTTCTCGGTCAACGTGTTTGTGCTTATCTTACCTATTATCACTAAAATGCGCGTAGCGGAGTTGGGCGGATTCGGCAATACGATGTTCTTGATTTTTATGATAATCGGCGGCGCAATGTTGATTCCGGCAGGACAGCATTTATTCGCAAGGCTTTTCGGTCAAGCGGACGATATGCACGCAGGCGGCAGTTTTTTACGGAGTGCATTTTACGGCGGTAGAATCGCAGGAGCATTGACGATAGGCGCGGCGGCTAAACTGATTCGCGGCGTGGCAGGACGCGGCAAAAAAGACGGCGGCAAGAGCTCGGGCGAAAAAGAAAGCAGTTCCGAAAAGTATTCGGAAGAAAGTTCGGGATCAGATAGCGGAGGTGGCGGAGAATGAGAATAATACCTAAAAAAATCAAAGTGAAAAATACGGTTTGGAAGTGCTATTCGATGATGGATATTATCGTTGCGCTAATCGTATTTGCAATTATCTTTATCGCTGTAACGGCAAGCAAATGGGGCGTTGCGGCGATAGTGGGCATAGCGGCAGTCGTTATGTTTATGCCTACGCCGGACGGAATATTCTATACCGTAATTTTCGGCAATATCAAATTCCTATTTGCTAAAAAGAAATATACGATGTCGGCGAAGAAACCGAAAGAGCATATCGACAGTTTGGTGGAATTAAAAGAAATTCGTCCTAACGGTCTGCTCGTTTACAGCGGCAATATGTACGGAAGAATTATAAAGGTCGGACAAAAGAATTTCGGTATCGAGGACGTTACTGAACAAAACATTGACATCAATTATTTTGCCAATGCTTTGAAGTTGTTGGAAGGTACGCAGAGCGCCGATATTGTAAAAATCGACCGTCCCGTTACGCTCGACGGCTTTTCGGGACAACTCTTTGCGAAACTGTCGGCGGTAAATAACGGAGTAGAGGAAAACGATATAAAAGCGATAAAGGCAAGCATACTTCGAGAACGTATCGACCGAATAGACAAAATGAACAACGTCCGCAAACAGTACATATCCGATTATTATATCGTTGTGTATGGTCGTAACGAACTCGACCTTGAGAATACGTCAATAGGCATTTCAACGGAAATTAACAAGTGCGGTTTAAGCACAAAACTTCTCGAAATGCGCGAAGCGGCGGTCGTACTTAAATACAGTTTTTTTCGCAACTTCGACGAACGAGAGGTCGGCGAAATCGAGGAAGATAAAATCGTTGAGTGGATTAAACCGAAAGAGGTTGAATTTAAGTCGAACAGGTATACCGTAGACGGAACGGAAGCGGCGGTGCTTGCCATAGCCGAGTATCCGCTTCGCGTAAAGAACGCTTGGGGAGCGGAACTTTTTAATATACCGAATACAAAAGTGGTTATGCACGTTAAACCCGTAGATAAATTTAAGGCGATAAGGCGCATTGACCGCTGTATCGGTGAAATGGAAACGAAGCAAATTCTATCGGAGAAAGCAAGCGAGTCCAACAGTGCGGAAATTCATAAAGAAACAATGAACGCTTTGCTTGACAGTTTGCAGACCGAAAACGAAAGTCTTTTGGACGTTACGCTTACGGTTACGGCGTACAACTACTTGGGCGACGGGAATTATAAAAAGACCGCAAAAAAGGCTATGCTTACGGGCAATTTTCGTCCGTCTATGTTATACGGCTTGCAGATTGCAGGATTCAAATCGGCGAACATATCGCCCGTATCGGCGTTGCCTACGCAAGAGCGCGGTATAAACAGTTCATCGCTTGCGGCGGTGTTTCCGTTTGTCCGTACTTTTGTTATGGACGAAGGCGGTATATTGCTCGGCGAGAATAAAACGAACGGTTATCCGTTTATCTTTAATCTTTGGAAGCGCGGTAATTTGTATCAGAACAGTAACGCTATGATTATCGGTAAATCGGGAAGCGGCAAATCGTTCTTTCTCAAAAACTTGATTTTGAACGAATGGGCGAACGGAACGAGAGTTGTCGTTCTCGATCCCGAAGCGGAATATCTTGCGCTTACGAGAAATTTATACGGCAATATAATCGACGTCGGCAATGCTAAAGAGGGGAGAATAAATCCTTTTCATATATATAAGGTGCTTACGGAAGACGGAACGCCGGCAGAGCCAGCCGTTACGTTCAATACACATTTGAAAATGCTCGAATCGTTTTTCAAAATCGTGCTTGCGGACGCGCCTACCGACGTTATAGAACTTATCAATAATTTGACGGTCGAAACATACGAAAGAATGGGCATTACCGAAAACACAGACTGCTCGAATTTTTCAGCCGATTACTTTCCGTTGTTTTCGGATTTGCTCGAAACATTGCAAGCCAAAGATAAGAACGGATTGGACGCGCTCACGTTGCGCGATATGAGAACTGCGGAATTGTATTTGCAAAAATTCGTGGCGGGGCGATATTCCGATATATGGAACGCGCCGAGTACATTGACCACGCAAGCAAACCTAATCGACTTTAACTTTCAATCGCTTTTTGCAAATAAGAACAACGTAGTTGCGAACGCACAAATGCTGCTTGTATTCCGCTTTATAGAGCAAGAAGTTATCAATGCGAGAGAAGCGAACAAAAACGGAAAGAACTTGCGAACTATGATTGTCTGCGACGAGGCGCACTTGTTTATAGACGCGAAGTTTCCGATTGCGCTTGACTTTTTCTATTCGATGAGCAAACGCATAAGGAAGTACGGTGGCAGTTTCATACCCGCCACGCAAAACATAGCCGATTGGAATGCGAACGAGGAGTTGCGCGGCAAGACGAGCGCAATAATCAAGAACAGTCAGTACACGTTCATATTCAAACTTTCAGCGCCGGATATGAAAGACGTTCTCGACGTGTATTCGGCGGGCGACGGCTTCAACCAAGAGGAACAGCGAATGATTATTTCGGCTATAACGGGACAAGCCTTTTTTGTAGGCTCTACCGAATTACGCGCGTGTATCCGCATTACGGCAGGCAATTACGCGCAAGACCTTTTCGATGAGGAAAAGAAAAAGGAGGACGAAAGTTGATTAAAGTAAAAAGAAATCTTTTGATTGTCGTGGCGGCGATTTTGTTCGCCGTCTGCGGCATAACGATATTCGGCATTACGAACAACACGCCGACGGCGTATGCGCAGGCGGCTACGGATACCGCAAGATACAAGTTGGATGTAAAGTCGATAGGTACGGACGGAATTTATTTATACGGAACTTACCGCGATGCGGTGGAAACTGCGTCGGACGGGGCAGTATTTAATTTTTCACCTACGACGTTATCGGTCGTTCTTTTGGGTAAATCCAAATTGGGCAGATATACTTATACTCGGTTTGTTAAGAATGTAGAGTTGTCCGGTCCCGTTACGTTTTCGGAAACTGCGAGTAAAAAGAACATAGGCGGCGGCAAGAAAACGGTTACATATTCCTTACCGACTCTCACCGAAGGTTATTATACATTGACAATGAAAACGGGCGCGGATTATTCGGGCGTTGTCGGCGATCAAGTCAGTACCGTAACGTATCACTTTTATTACGATAAGACTGCGCCGACAATAAGCGGTGCGTCCACGTCGCCTACGGGAAGATTTGTCAATTCGGCATTTACGGTAACGGCAAGCGACAGTTTGAGCGGCGTATCGCAAATGTATATGATGAGTCCTACGGCGAGTACATATACAGCGGTCGGAACGTCTAAAACCGTCAGTGCAGGAAGTACGAACGGTTTGTATAAGTTTTACGCAACAGACAACGGCGGTACGAGTTCGTCAACTTATTATGTATATTACGATTCTACCTTGCCGACCGTTACTATGAAAAGCGCAAGCGGAACGACGCTATCGGGCAGTTATGTCAATCAAGCGTTTTATTGCACGGCAAGCGATACGGGAAGCGGCGTGAGTTATATGCAATACAAAACGCCGTCGTCGAGTACGTGGGTAACGTATAATTCGGGTACGACGATTCCAACGACGGCGGCAAGCGGAACGTATCAGTTCAGAGCGGTAGATAAGGCTAATAATGTGTCGGCGGTAACGTCGGTTTATTTCGATACCACAAAGCCTACGGGCGTTTTATACGCGGACGACAGAGCCGTGAGCAACGGCAGCACCGTAACGGCAAGTCATATAAAGTTTATGGCGACGGACAATCAATCGGGACTGAAAAATATATACGTTAAAACGCCGAGTTCAAGCTCGTATTCGGCGTATGTCAACGGAAGTCAGTATGCCGTGAGCGGAAAATATATGTTTTACTGCGTCGATTATGCTAACAATACTTCCGTAACTTATACGATAAATTTGGATAACGAGCCGCCTACGATTTTGTGTGAACAAACGGAGTTCTATTTTGAAACGGCATACGATTTTACCATAAAGGCAAGGGACGAGTTCAGTTCGGTAAAACTTTTTTACAAGACACCGCTTATGTCGGAATATGCGGCGGCAAGCGGAAGCAGTTACAGCGTTACGACGAAAGACTCAGACGGAAAATACTATTTTTATGCAGAGGACGCACTTGGGAATCGTTCTGAAACAAAGTGGGTAGAATTGAAAGTTGCCGCGCCGGAAGCGACGGTTGAAAGGGACGGCGATACGAATTATTATCGCGTTATTTGGGACGGAAGTTCGACGGGCAGACTAAACGATACGCCATATACAAAGGGCGATTGGATAACAACGGAAGGGGAGTATACATTCGTTATAACCAATTCGAGCAATCGTTCCGCTACTTACCATTTTACGATAGCACATAGTTTTGTTCCGAGTTATACCGTTCCGCAAACTTGCACGGAGCAGGGATATACGGTTTACAAATGTCTTACTTGCGATTCGACATACAATGCCGATTTCGTGGAAGCAGACGGGCATAGTTATTGCGAAGAACTAATCGTAGAAACTTGCGAGGAGGGTGCGCATTATCTTTACACTTGTACGGTTTGCGGTCATCAATACAAGTCGGAATACATTACGGCAGGAGGACATAAGCACGATAAGACCGTGATAAACCCGACTTGCACGGAGCGCGGCTATACTATATATAAGTGTACGGTTTGCGGTTATACGTTCCGCGACGATTACACCGATATGTTGGGGCATAATTACAAAACGACGGTTTTAGAGCCTACTTGTTTGAAAGGCGGCTATACCACCTATGAGTGTAAGCGGTGCGGAGATGAGTATATATCGGACTACAAAATGCCTACGGGACATAGTTACGAAGAATCGGTAGTTGCGCCGACTTGCACGGAGCGCGGCTATAATTTGCACGAATGCGTAAATTGCGGCGATTCCTATAAAACGGACGAAACGCTTGCTCTCGGTCATTCTTATACCGAAACGACGGTTGAAGTAACTTGCACGCAGAACGGCTGTATAAAGCATACTTGTACCAAGTGCGGATATGTATATGAAACGAATATCATCGAAGCGCTCGGTCATAAGTACGTTTCGGAAGTTACAATGCCGGCAACTTGTACGGACGACGGAAATCGTCATTATATATGTTCGCGTTGCGGCGAACAGTACGACACGGCTATTACCGCTTTCGGGCATACCTATGAAATAACCGATATTGAATCTAACGGCGGCGTAACGATTCGTACCTATACTTGCTCTATATGTGGACATAGTTATACGCAGAATTTGGGCGATCAGTACGAGGAAGTATCGAACTATGTGGAGTTCCTTTTCCGTCAATATAGCCCTTATATGTATTGGGTATTTCTTGCAACGGCAGGAGTATGGTCGATAGCGATGGGCATTGCGATTATTATAGCGCATAAAAACGACGATAAGCAAAAGGCAAAGAAAATGCTTGTGAACTATGTAATCGGTATTGTCGTTATATTTGCCATCCTTGTTGCTTGTCCATATTTGGTGCGCGGAATTGCTTCGCTAATCGCAGGATAGAAAATTTTTTGAGATTTTACGAAGAAATCGCTTAAAACCTATTGACAAAAGAAAATGGAAAGTCTATAATAAGCGTATGGTCGTATCAATACGACGGAACATAAAACAGGAGGTCGGTTATGAACAAAGCAGAGATTATGCGTAAAGCGAACGGAAACGAGGGTATGACGGTAGCGGAAATAAAGGGCTATCAGAAAATAGTCAAACCGCAAACGCATACCTATGGGAAGTACGGTACGCTTGCAAAGATTTATCTTGAAGAACACAATGTCGCAAAACAGTGGGCGTTGGTGGCAGAAGGGGCGTTGCCCGAATATCTGCACGGAGTAGATAGGCAAGCGGAAAGAATGTATGACAGTATGTATGCGAAATTGTCGGCTTCCGAAACGTATAAAAAGACGGGTGATTTTCTTGCCGATTTGCGCAAGGAAACCGAGATACAAAACATCATCGAGTCTGAAATCTTAAAAGAAATCGTCTATGTGGCGTAAGGAGAACAAATGAAAAAGGTAGTCGGTGTAATAGAAACGGTCGGTAGGTTTGCGCTCGGCGGCGTGTTGATAGTGGGACATCTTATAATGACTTGCGTCGGTGCGCTTGTGTGTGCAATCACTTCGCAGGATTGAGGAGGACAAATATGGAACGAAAAGAAAGTACCCCCGAACGCGAAAGGAAGCGTGTTTATGAAGAAAAGCACAAGCAAGAGCGTAAAGAAAAGTGCAAAGTTTGGGGAACAAGTTTAGACCGAACTTTGTTCGCTGAAATCGACGAGTTTTTAATTCGACACAAGTTGACGAAAGTGGCGTTAGTTGTCGCAGGGTACGAAGCCTTGCGACAACAGTACGAGCCGCCTACGGAAGATAAATAATATAATCGGACGTAATGCCTAACGGCATCATTACGGAGAACGCATATTTGACGATAGGGCGTGAAACGGAATGAGCCGTGATACTCTCTGTCGTTGTAAGGAGTTATTACGGTTACAGGGAGTGAGGTAAAACAACGAGAATATAAAAGACATCTTGGAAACACTGTTTTTACGGTGATTGCGGAAGAATCCGAAGGAGCAAAGGAAACCGTCCATAATAAAATCAAAAAATTGATTGAGAGCGGTTGCGAAAGAATCATAACGGAAGAACGTCGCATTATTGCCGCAAAGTCAATATGTTCTGATTAAAGATTGTTAATTCAGGAGGAAACCCTAAATGAAAAAACAATCTTTTACAAATAACAATCTCTTAAATAACGGAGGTGAAATAACAGCATTATATCCCCGACTTTCGAGGGACGACGAATTGCAAGGCGAGAGCAATAGTATTAAAAACCAAAAACTAATGCTTGAACAGTACGCAAAAACGAACGGCTACACAAATACACGCTTTTATATAGATGACGGATATTCGGGAACGAACTTTAATCGTCCGGGATTCCAGCGGATGTTGGAAGATATAGAAGCAGGAATCGTAAAAAGGGTAATCGTTAAAGATATGTCGCGTTTTGGACGTAACTATCTTGAAGTAGGTTATTATACGGAAGTATTATTCCCCGAATACGATGTGCAGTTTATAGCTATTCAAGACGGCGTTGACAGCGAGAATATGTCCGATAATGATTTTACGCCTTTTCGTAACATTATGAACGAGTGGTACGCAAAGGATATAAGTAAGAAAATGAAATCGGCAATTCGAGCAAAAGGCAATTCGGGCAAACATACTAATCCTACGCCGCCATACGGCTATATGAAAGATCCGCAAGATAAATTCAAGTGGATTATCGACGAGGAAGCGGCGGCAGTGGTAAGAGAAATTTTCGGCTTGTGTATGCAAGGTTACGGTCCGTCGCAAATCGCAAGAATATTGACGGACAGGGGAATAGATACGCCGAAGATTCACGCCTTGAAAATGGGACGGAAAGTAAAGATACGAGAAAACGAAATGCCCGATGTGTGGTCGGATCAAACTGTCGGTTTGATATTAAGTTACCGAGAATATCTCGGCGAAACGGTAAACTTTAAGACGAAGAAGAAATCTTTTAAGTCCAAAAAAGTTGTCTTACAGCCGAGTGAAAATTGGTTGATTTTCAAAGATACGCAAGAGCCTATTATCGATGAGGAAACATTTACCGCCGTGCAGAAAATTCGAGAGGGTAAACGCAAGTTGGATAGATTAGGCGAGCCGAGTCCGTTTTCGGGATTGCTGTATTGCGGTGATTGCGGTCATAAGTTATATTTGCGTAGACAGAGAAATCCGAAACAAAAAGATTATTTCGTATGTTCGGTGTATCGTAAAAAGAGAAAGTATTTTTGCACTTCGCATTTTATACGGCTCGAAGATGTCGAGAAAATCGTTTTAGAGGATTTGCGCCGAGTTACACAGTTCGCAAGAGAAAACAAGCAGGAGTTTTTGGATGCGGTCAAGAAAAGGTCAACGAGAGAACTTGAAAGATTGCAAGCCAAAAACAATGCGGACTTGGATAAGGCATTGCGCCGCGTTGCCGAAATTGACAGTATTATTCAGCGATTGTATGAAGATAATGTCAGCGGAAAAATAAGCGACGAGCGATTTGAGAAAATGGCGGCAACGTATGAAGCCGAGCAAAAACGGTTACAGCAAACGATTGACGTGTTGCGGAAAGAAATATCCGTAGCACGCGACGAGGGCGAAGCGGTAGAGAAATTCTTTCGGTTGGTAAATAAATACACCGACATAACGGAAGTCAATGCCGAGATACTTCGTACATTCATCGAAAAGATAATCGTATACGAAGCGGAACAGGTTGACGACGTTAAAACACAAAAGGTCAAAATTGTATATAATTGTGTCGGCGCGGTTAGCCTTCCAAGCGAGATAACCGTACAGGCAAGGACTAAAACAGTAGAAGCGGCATAGCGTTCTGCTATGCCGCTTAACTTAAAACCTTAAAAATCCCTATGCCCATTAAAAGTGC
>ULLM01017111.1_pt1 | contig 10641 bp, 12 predicted proteins | sample 1951431 | NCBI WGS metagenome assembly ULLM01 (sample SAMEA4835528, study PRJEB28245) | human gut metagenome | biome: gut microbiome; material: fecal sample | place: Denmark | collected 2008
TTTCGACGGAGAAGAAGGCTGACGATGAAGACTTCGACCTGTTCGGCGATCTTTAAGTAATAAGGATGTGTGGGCAGATGGATTAAAGATAGATGGACGAGGGTCTGTCTGTCCACACAAAAATAAAATATGGAAGAAAAAGAAGATAGGCGCTGGTGCGTTTATATGCATATTTTCCCGAATAACAAAAAATATATTGGGATAACGTGTGAAAAACCACAAAATAGATGGGGCAAAGACGGTAATGGATATTTAACAATTCGAAATGGAAAGTATACACAACCAGCTATCGCCAATGCAATCAATAAATATTGTCCAAATAGTGGAGATTGGGACAATATTGTGAAACATAAGATTTTATTTGAAAACCTTGTTAAGAGTGAAGCCAGTGAAAAAGAGAAATATCTAATAAAAAAATATGACACTACAAATAGTTCATATGGATATAATATTAGAGAAGGCGGAGTCGACGGGGTGAATGCGGGATTGTGTTATCCGGTTATTCAATTAGATCTATTTGGAAATTATATTGCGAGATATAAAAGTTGTGCGGAGGCTGGGGCGTCGCTGGATATAGACGAAAGATATATAGTAGACTGTAAAAATCACAATAGAGGTTGCGCCCGTGGTTTTATGTTTGTGTCAGAGGAAGAATATGACCCAAATAAAGATTATAAGTATAAATTTCGTGGAATAGATGTTGTGCAATTTACTATAGAGGGCGAGTATCTAGAAACATTTTTAAATCCAATTGATGCTTCAGAAAAAACTGGCATTAATGCCGTTTCAATTAGAGGGTGTTGTTCTAATAAATATGGAACTGCTGGTGGTTATAGGTGGTTATATTTAAACGAATGGGATGGAGAAGCTCTTCCAGAGATTAAATATGACTATAAAAATAAGAAAATTTTAAACCGAGCCAAACCAAGAGTTAAGCCAGTAAATAGATATGACAAACACGGAGTATATATTTGCACATATGACAGCATTCAAGAAGCCTCATTTGATGTAGAATGTTCGAGCACAAATATAAGTTTATGTTGCAAGCAGAAATATAAAACAATAAAAGGATCGTATTGGAGATACTCTGAGGAGGTTCTACCAAATCAAAATATTGAAATTGTAAAGAAGAAATCAAATAAAGGAAGATCGGTTGTTCAATTTTCTTTAAATGGAGACGTTGTTGCAGTTTATTTAAATGCTAAAACTGCTGAAGAAATAACTGGAATTCCAGCGTCTTGTATTTCTAATTGTTGCATTAAGAAACAGATTTCTTCTGGAGGATACTTGTGGGCGATAGAATCTGAATATGAAAATGGATATATTCCAAGATATCGTTCAGATTATATCACACCTGTTGTTCAGCTTGATTTAAATGGAAACTTTTTACACAAATATAATTCTATAAAAGAAGCCTCAGAGAAGGCTGGCGTTAACTCATCAAACATTACTGTATGTTGTCAAAAATCTGGTACTTCCGCCGGTGGCTATCAATGGGTGTATCTAAAAAATTATAATCCAAATGAAGAATATCCAACAATCAAACCGCACGAAAAAAGAGTTGTTAAATTAACAAAAGATATGGAATATGTTGATTGTTTTAACAGCCTGACAGAGGCGGCAAATTCTATTGGGAAAAACACTCCTGCAATTGTAAGAAACTGTAAAGAGCAGTGGAGAACCGCATATGGATTTAAGTGGATGTATGAAGAAGATTATTTAAAGCTAAATAAATAATAATTAAAAGGAGATAAATAATTATGGCATTTGTAAAACCGACAGTAACAAAAATTACGGCAGATATTTCGAACCTTACGATTTATCTGCGTTCTACGAAAAAGTTCGGGAAAACAACTCTTTTCAGAGATGTTATTCTGGAAAAGTATGGAGATCCTTCGTATGGTCTTCTTGTTGGGTGCGGAGCGGAATGTGGTTATAAAATGCTCGATGGACTCAACGTAACGCAGGTTGAAACTTGGGACGATGTGATCGAGCTTAAGAACTGGCTGATTTCCGAAAACGGAAAAGAACACCACATTAAGATTGTGGCGTTCGACACTGGAGATGAACTGACTCTTCTTGCCGACGCAAAGACAATTAGGCTTTCCAATCGCGAAAATCCGCAGAAGCCTGTGAGATCGATTAAGGCAGCGATGGGCGGTTATACGGCGGGCGAGAAATATTCTGCCAACAACCTGATTAAGCCGATGATTTCTGAGTTGAGCAAGGCAGGATTCGGCGTTTGGGTGATTGCCCACACAAAGCTGAAAACGATCAAGGATAAGGGCGCTCTCGATGAGGACGGATATATGCAGTTAACCTCTAACCTTTCCGCAGATTACGAGGCGGCATTTGGAGACTGCCTGGACGTTTGTCTCACTGGTATTGTTGATAGAGACACCGAAGAGCGCGGAACGGGGGACAAGAAAAAGAAGTATGTAACCGAAATGGTCCGTAAACTCTATTTCCGTGGCACAGACACAATTGACGCTGGTGGTCGTTTCGCAGATGGTTCCGTGCCTGAATATATGGTGTTCGACAAACCGAATATGGCAAAGGATTTCATTAAGGTTGTTGAAGACGGAATTGAAAGAAGTAAGACGAATTTCTCTTCTACGTGTCCGACAACAACAAAGAAAGCTCCTCCCGTATATCGTGCAGAAACTCCGAAGCCGGTTCCCGAAGATGAAGATCTTGATTCCGATACTCCCGATGTCGAGCTTGATTTGGATAATGCAGACACCGCTCCGACCATCGATGACCTTCGCGCGGAAATTCAGGGAAAGCTTCGCACAGTAAGTGCAGAGGTAAAGAAGAAGGCAAGAGAAATTCTGATCACCGAAGCGGCAGACCCGGAAAAGATTAAGCTCGCAGATGCAACAATCGAGACGCTGAACAAGATTCTTGCGATTTTGGATTAATTGAATAAATTCCGCATTTCAAAAATAGGAGGAGAATAAGATGCTTGGTTATTTCGCACTTTGGGCTTTAGGTGAAGCGCTTTGTCAAGACGACCAAGACGATTTTGGGCGCAAAACTCGTCGCAACGATTGTCTCGACAATCGCTCGATCTTCGACGATGACGATGTATACGAGAGTTATCGATTCGGGAAAAGAGAATACTGGGACGATGAGTATGACGAGGACGAGTGCGACGACCCGGAAGACCTCGAAGATTATTAAATCTAAAAAACTTTTCAAAACCCCTTGACAACCAAGGGGTTTTGTGGTATAATAATAGTAGAAATAGAAAGGAGAATGATTTATGTTGAATGTTGGTTATTTGACTTCTGACACAACCGCTTACGGGGATGAGATGTATACTCCGTTTTATGCAGTTGCGCCTCTTGTCAAGCACTTGAAGAATAGCGGGTACAAAACCATTTGGTGTCCGTTTGACGAGGAGTGGAGCGCGTATGTCAGAATGTTCAAAGAAGAGGGGTTTAACGTTATTCGGAGCTCGTTATCTGATGGAAAAGACTTCTTTCAATATGAGCCCGACGAGCCGTATGATGTTATTATTAGTAATCCGCCGTTTTCGAAAAAAGACGAGGTTATTCGCCGACTTGATGAACTCGGAAAGCCGTTCGCGATTCTCCTTCCGTTAAATAGTTTACAGGGGAAGTCACGATTTGATGTTTTCAAAAATGGAATTCAACTTTTGAGTTTTGACCAACGTATCGGATTTCATACTCCAAAAAGTATGAAGACGCCCCTTGAGGGCAGCCCGTTCGCTTCTGCGTATTTCTGCCGAGACTTCTTGTTGAGAGACTTGATCGTGGAAAGGCTGGATAAATATGATAGACCGTTGATAGAGGAGGAAGAAAGCGAATGATGGTTGAATGTTTTTGCGGTTGTCGAAACAAAATCGAGCAGTCTTGCGCATATAAGATTGTCCTTGGCGGAACTCGCAAAGTTTATTTTTTAAACGAACAACATTATCTCCGCTGGCAGGACAAAAATTCTGCAAAATCCAACAAGATTGATGAAAAAGAATTCACTCCGATTTACGATGCTGTGCTCGATATTTGCGGAGGAAAATTTACCGGACGAACCATCGTTTGGAAGGAATACTTGATTTGGAAAGAAGTCGTTGATGGAAACGGTAACAAGGTCAGGTGGTATTTGACAGAAAACAAACGCTCGCTGTCGGAAGCGTTGAAGAAAAAGCATTTTGAAAGCGACTTTGGTATGATTAGGTATTTAAGCGTAATTGTTAGAAATAACGTGGCGCAGTATCGGTCGAATGAATATATGAGCTTGCCGTTAAGCGAGTCCGAATCACAGGTGAAGGAAAATACGGCAGTAATTCCGAACAGTAAGCGCAGGAAGTCGTTGGCAGAATTGGAGGATGAAGCATAAATATGTGTCAAATTGAACAGTTCGTAGCAGGGGTCACAGAACAGTATCCGCAGGAACTTTTGGAGAATAGGCTGACGGTCGAAGGAAATTTAATCGCGTGTCTTTACGCAGACGTTGTGCTGTATGACGATATAAAATCCACGGTTTCTTCGGAGACGTTTCTATCTCGTCACGGAAGACTTCTTTTTGGGGTTGTTAAATATCTTCGTGAAAAACATTTCAATGTTATTGACGAAGTAACAGTTCTTTCCAATTGCACGGAAGAAGTTCTCGATCGTTTGCAGAGTATCGGTGGCTGGAAGACAATCCAGAAACTCGCTTCCACTGTTGATTTGAAGAACTGGGACGCGATTCTTGACGAGTTCAACAAAAGCAATATTGTTCTGAAACTTTACAAGAACGGGTTCAACCTTCTCGAAGAAGTAACGCTTGACAACGGAAAGAAAATTAAACCGCTGAAACTATTTGAGAAGTTTGGCTCTAATGATGTTACTAACTGGTATGAAGAAAGAATTGCTAATATTTCAGTCAATAATAGTGCTTCTTCGAAAAAAATCATAGATGAGGGGATGGCGTTGTTCGGCGGAGACTTCCTTAAGAATCTGAAGGAAGATGGGGGAGACGGTGTTTCTCTTGCGAAGGCAGGATTAAATTTTGAAGGCAAGGAAATCAAGATGTTTCCCTTCTTGACCCGCCAGATTTCTGGACTTCACAGAGGTACAACCAACGCTCTTGCTTCGCACTCTGGCTGCGGTAAAACAAATCTGATGATGAATATCGTATTTACTCTTCTTGCACAAGGGTTGAAAGGTGTGTTCATCAGTAACGAGATGTCTTCTAAAGAACTAAAAATTATTATTATGATGATTGTTTTAACGCAATATAGAAATTATTGGAAGATTACAAAGAAAAAATTGAGTCAAAACGATTTAACCGATGAAGATCGAGAAGAAATAAGCGCGGCTCAAGAGTGGTGGGATAACGGAATTGGTAAGAATCTTAAAATTATTACGATGAGCGACGCTGATTCCGCTCTTACTCACGATATTATTAAAAAAGAAGCCCTCCGAAACGGAATTGACTTTTATGTTGTAGACACGTTTAAAATGACTCTTGAAGAGGGTGGAAATTCTTCATTTTGGATCGATTTAATTAAAGATGCGAGAGATATGGACGCTCTCGCAAAAAGTTACAATCTTATCGGACTTTATACAATTCAGCTTGTTGCAAATAGTATTGGAAGCTTGTTTTTGGATGCGTCTGCCCTTTCTGGCAGCAAGGCGATCAAGGAAACGTGTTCGACGATGATCTTCATGCGTAAAGCCGTTATGAATTTGGAACTCGAGGCTGGTGGACCATATGATTTCAAACCTTTTCGTTCGATTCAACAGCCAGATGGTTCGTATAAGGATGAGCCATATGAATTAACCGATAAAGAAAAATCCTCTGTCTTTAGAGTTTTGACGATAGATAAAAATAGATACGGATCTGATAGTGGAGATAACGGTGTCGCGTATCTTTACAAATATACCGGTGATTTCTGCAAATGGGGAGAGACTTGTAAAGTGAGACCCGTAAGAAAACGTATCGGGCAAGATACAAACACAAAATAAGGAGTAACAAAATGATTATTATTGGATTTCCCGGAATTGGTAAAAGTAGTGTAACTCGCGCATACGATGGCGACACCAACACAACCGGTTATATCGACCTTGAAAGTAGCAATTTTGTTAAGGACGGCAACTGGGTGAAGGAATACTGCGGTCTTGCCATTGACCTTGATTTACAGGGATATAATGTTTTTGTTTCGTCTCACAAGAATGTGCGAGAATATTTAGCAGAGAAACAGGACGTTTTCCCAGACATTATGGAAGTTTTCCCGTCGAAAGAAATGCGCACCGAGTGGCTGAACAGGCTCGAAGCTCGTTATATGAAGTGCAAAACTGCCAAAAACGAAAGAGCTTTAAGCTATATGCGCAAAAATTTCGATGAAGCCGTAGATGAAATGGAACACGACGCAATTATTCATAAAGTTCGAATTACTAAAGAAAATATGAATGATTTGAGGCGGGCGATGATAGACTATTGGAATAAGCTGTATACAGAGTGAACAAAAACATAATTTTATTTGGAGGATATTGCGATGACAATGATGACAAAACAACAATTCAAAGAACTAATGAAAGAATTTCCAAACGGCGGGATCCCGTTTCTCGATGGCGATCACGCAGATGGAAACAGCGTTCTTGTTACTGATGGCGATTTCGGGGCGACTTGTCTTGTCCCGACAGTAGACGGTGAGATTTTTGATTTCGATTGGAATATTGAAGAGTACGGTGACGACGATGAATTCTATGTTCTTGATTACGCAGACATTCTTCAAATTATCCAAACTTTAACGAAAGGGCTTCGGATTCAACTTCATCCGTGGTGGGAAACGAAGGATTGATAAATGAAGATTTTATTTTATGACGGAAACATTCGTTGGTGGTCACGTCTGACGAGTTTTTCTAATTATAATAGACTCAGCGCTTCGTGGGGCTATACGGACAATGTAAAAGAACTCAACGCATATAGAGAGAAGTTTGGCGAAGACATCGTCATTCTCACAAACTCTCTCGTTGCACTTGACCATAGGTATGGTTGGAACGAGAAAGAAAACCATACAGATATTTATTTTTATGTCGAATCAAAGCACGATTTTGTGAGATGCGACGAATTAACTAAAAGAGAAATCCGAAAAGAGCACAATATTATGAAGATGTTCTTAAACGGAGAGTTTAATTTAGAATAAAGTGATGAAAAATCTGATTTCCAGTATTTCATACGATCAAGGAGAAATCATCAACAACATTCTCCGACTTCACGTCCCTTCTCATAAAATTGATTGTGACCCCACCTATAGCAAAGGAAACTTCTATAAAAAATATACGGAATTTTAATTTTTAAATGCCAAGACAAAGTAAGTAGTGGAAAACAATATATCAACCGCCCAGTTTCCTAAAGAGGCGTGGGCTCGATTACTCGAGCCCACTGATTGATCAGACTAAGTGCTTCGAGCACTACGTTATCAAAGAATATATAGGCACCGTTGGATGTACTCTCCAGTCTGACGCTCTGCGGTATGTGATTAAATAGTTCTGATGGGTAGGAACAGTGTTGCATATGAAAACCTTTGAATAACATTGTCGTGGAGTAACTACTCTAACATACAGGAGGTTATAGAAACATTGGTGTATGTACTAAATAAACAAGGCAATCCATTAATGCCTTGTAAAGAAGCAAAAGCAAGAAAATTACTAAAACAAAATAAAGCTATTATAGTAAAATATGAGCCATTTACAATTCAATTGACTTTTGAGTGTGAAAATCAAACGCAAGAAATTTCTCTCGGAATTGATGCTGGAAGTAAATACATTGGCATTTCTGCAACAACAGAGAAACAAGTTTTGTATGAAGCAGATGTTGAATTAAGAAACGATATCGTAGATAAACTCTCTTCTCGTAGAGAAGCAAGAAGAACGAGAAGAAACAGATTGAGATATCGTCCCACAAGATTCAACAATCGAGTTCATTCAAAACACAAAGGTTGGCTTGCTCCAAGCATCGAGCAGAAAATCAATTCGCATATTCAGGCAATCAAAAGACTTCATCAAATTCTTCCGATTTCAAAAATTATTGTGGAAACGGCGCAGTTTGATATTCAAAAAATTCAGAATCCAGATATTGAAGGAGAACAATATCAACAAGGCGATCAAATGGGGGTTTGGAATGTACGTGAATATGTGCTTTTCAGAGATGATCACAAGTGTCAGTATTGTAAAGGAAAATCTAAAGACAATCGATTAAATATTCATCACATCGAAAGTCGCAAGACTGGTGGAAATTCTCCAAACAATTTAATCACATTATGCGAGTCTTGCCACAATAATTATCATCAAGGAAAAATTCAGCTAAACATTAAGCGTGGCAAGAGTTTTCGAGATGCGACTTTTATGGGCATTATGAGAAAGACATTGTTATTGAGATTAAGGCAGATATATCCGAATGTTCAAGAAATTTTTGGTTATATTACAAAAAACACAAGAATTGAAAATAGACTTCCGAAAGAACATTATGTAGACGCGAGATGTATTGGTGGCAATCCGTTGGCAAAACCTTTGGAATATTATCTTTATCAAAAATGCGTCAGAAGACAGAATCGCAAAATGACAAAAGATAAGTTCATTAAAAGCGGAATCAAAAAAAGCAATCAATTAGTCGGCGATATTTTTGGATTTGGGTTATTTGATACGGTTGAATATCAAAAGAAGAAGTATTTTGTGTTTGGTAAACGAAAATCTGGATTTCTGGACATTAGAACACTTGATGGAGAAAAAGTTAACAACGGCTCTATAAGCTACAAAAAACTAAAATTAATTCAAAAGAATAATAATATATTAACAGAAAGGAGTTTGTCAATTCCTACGCAACCATAAAGGGATTGCTGTTTCTTTGGCAATAGTATTATGAACGAGGCAGTTAAAGTTGGGTTTTATCCAAAAGATTTGTTTATTCTATTAGCAAAGAACCGACTTGTGGCGGATTGGCAAATTCAGAATCAAAAGAACGCAAGAAAGTTTCATAGTTATTTTTGGGTCTTCGAAAAGTCTGACAAAAAAATAGAATATTAATTTTCCAAAACCTCTTGACAAACAGGAGGTTTTGTGCTATAATAATAGTAGAAATGAAAGATTGGTTGGAGGTGAGCTATTATGTCTATTCTAATGAGTCAAAAGGCGATCGATATGTGCGTAAGTCGTTGTGATGATTGCGGGCGTTGGGAGAGAGGGAGTAAAATGTTTATTAGTAAAGACTTTCCGGTTAGAGAACAAAAAGACTGGCCAGAGTTTACACTTCATTTATGTAAGGATTGTGCGTTAAAATTTGCCAAAGAAATAATTGAAAAAATTGAAAATAACGAGAAATAAAACGCCGATTTTATTTACAAAGGAGAACCGTTATGAAGGACAATAATTACGAATTTCGCGTTGGCGACGAAGTAGAAACCGTCGATGGAACAGTTGGAAAGATTGTATCGATTTGTCACTGTGAAAGATGTGCCGAACGCGGATTTTTTGAACCACGATGGGAAACCCCGGACGGAAAGTATTCTGACTATATCACTGTTAGTCAGGCAAATTGTGGTTTTCCTTATTATCGACGAATTGGGAAATATGTATGGAATCACGATGTAGATGAAGAGAAATCAACTAAAAATATTTTTAAAAAGGAGAACAAAAAAATGAAAGAAATCAAGTTGACAATTGACGGTAAAGAGGTCAAACTGACAGAAGAGCAGTTGAGACTTTTGGGAATCGAGAAAGAGGAGAAGCGAAAGAACCCTTTTAAAAGAGTCGGTAAGGCCGGAACGTACTTTTCAGCATCCACAAGTTATGCCGAGGCCCTTTGTGATTCAAACGATGAGATTGATGATGAATTATTTGAAGGTGCAAACTATTTCAACGATGAAGCATTTGCTAAGCAAGTCGCCCTTCATCAGTTGCTCTACCGTAAGCTACTGAAGTATTCGTATGACAACGAGTTTAAGGACGAAGAGTGGGACGGAACAAATGTACACTTTTATATTATATATAATTCTACGAAAAAGGATTACGATACTCGCTGGACGCGTAACGAAAAGGAATCCGGTACGGTATATTTCAAATCAGGGATTTGGGCTACAGCGGCGTTAAATGAGGTCGTTAAGCCGTTCGTGAAAGAGCACCCCGAGTTTAAGTGGTGATAAAACTACTTTTATTAATAAGAAAATAACCAAGAAAGGAAGCCACGATGCTCATCGATATTAAGCAAATGTTAATAGAAAACCCAGAGCACATCGTGGAATTGCTCGAAAGGTTTGAATTCTGTCACATTCACCTAAAGCGAACCGAAATCCGGTTTGCCCGCAACGAGGAAGGTGGTCAGAACATCTCGATTCGACTCGAAGATAATCCTTCAATTTATGTTAAAGATTTTGTAACAAATGAGAACGGCGATATTATCGCGTATATAATGAAAAGTCGTTCGGTGAAATTTATCGAAGTTTTGGCGGAAATCAAAAGCGTTCTCGGACTTGGAGATGATTGGGAACCTCCAAAGCGCGATATGTTGTTCGGTGGATTTTATGACCGAATTGGAGAGGATAGACAGGTTGAGATTGCGACATATCCTGAATCGATTATGGACCAATATGTCGATAAGGGAAATCTGCGCTGGCTCGATGATAACATTTCACTT
>ULLM01015405.1_pt1 | contig 10626 bp, 10 predicted proteins | sample 1951431 | NCBI WGS metagenome assembly ULLM01 (sample SAMEA4835528, study PRJEB28245) | human gut metagenome | biome: gut microbiome; material: fecal sample | place: Denmark | collected 2008
AACAAACGGGAAAGCAATGATGGAAATGCTGTATCATACGATAATACAACATCACAAGCAGTGCAATATAAGTCCTATCCAGACGAACCGTTGAATCCCCGAATAGTCAACCCTGTGCTGCAAGGCAATTGCTTGGTGGCAACCATCGACCGAGTGCCATACACCATCCAACTGCCAGAGCATGTGGTTGGAGCATATCAAGCAGGAGCCTTACCACTCAACACCCTTGCCAATGCCGTGCTTGCCAAGAGTGACCAGATGAGACAGATGGCAGAACGCAACTATGGCGAGCAAGAAGTGAGAAGTGTGAGAAACGAGGCGATGGAAAACGCAGAGCAGCGAGAAGTCATTCAACGTTCAAGATAAGATAAAACGTAAAACAATCATACAATGAAAGAGAAAAGTCCACAAGAGAAGAATGCGGCAGAGCGTCAAGTGTCACTGATTTCCGAGGCCCTGTCGAAAGCAGCCGACAACAAGGGTGTCTGGCTGAATGAGCAAGGAAAGCAATATCCACGGTTTTACCCAAAGGGAGCGGTTGTGAGTCCGTTCAATGCCCTCGTGATGGGATTGAACTCCGACAAAAACGGATTTTCTACAAATCTTTACACGTTATTTAGTGAAGCCAAGAAGCGAGACGAGTCTGTGATGGCGCATGAGAGAGGTGTGCCGTTCAACTGGTATGCGTGGAACAAGTATGTGAACCGACATAATCCGGAAGACATCATCAGCAGAAAGGACTACCAGGAATTGTCGGCAACCGATCAGACTCAGTACAAGGGCATACATAATCGGGAAATACGAGTGCTGTTTAACATCGACCAGACCATGCTGCCACTGAAAGACAAGGAGAAATATGAAGATGTGGTGAAGGCGAATGTCGGTGCGAATGAAGACAAGGCATTGCGTAGCCAAGTAAATGACTTCATCCAGAAGATGAAGGAAAACCTGATGGCGGTGCGCAAAGACGGAAGCGGAGTGGCACACTATGACACAGAAAAAGATGCTGTGTATATGCCAAAGCAAGAAAACTTTGAGCATTATAGCGATTATGTGCAGGAAATGCTGCGCCAAGTGGTGAGTGCTACAGGACATCAACAGCGACTGGCAAGGGAGGGCATGGTGATGAAAAACGGCATTGCGCCATCGGAGGATGCCGTGAAGCAAGAGAAACTGGTGGTAGAACTGGCTTCGGGCATCAAGATGATGGGAATGGGTATGCCAGCCAAGATTTCCAAGGAGAACATGGGACTGGTGGACTACTGGAACCGTGAACTGAAAGAAAATCCATGTCTGATAGATGCCATAGAGAGTGATGTGAACAATGCCTTGGACATTATTCGCAAGGCTGAGCGTGACGAGAAAATAGAATATTCATCCTTGAAGAACGAGCAGCAGACCACCGAGATGCAATTGAAGATGCCAAAGCATTACTTCGTGGCAGACGAGATAGCCAAGCATCCTGACAGCGAGCAGAAGTTTGTGGTGATAGTAAGGGACAAGGAAAACAAGAGTGCTGATGTAGTATTGCCGGCAGGAGCATCATTGGAAGTGAACAATGAAGTGTCGGGCATGAGCAAGCAGCGCATTGAACATGCCTTGCAAAAGGAAGGTTTTCTATCTGTCAAGTTTTATAACCCAAATGGTGCATTGGGCTACCATCCTGATGACGGCTATTTTGCAGGAAAGGACATCACCGTTGCAAGACTGAAGAACTGGCAATTGGAAGACATATCCAAGATAGAAGTAAGCGATGCCGTGAGCCAGAGCAAGCAGGTGGGCTTCGACCGCATACAGATGGTGCAGGATGACAACAAGCGTTGGGCGATGTATATCAAGCCCGAAGGACAGAAGGCATTCTCCATCTATCCCGACAAGGCGGATTTGAACCGCTTCTTCACCACATTGAAACAGGCGCAGGACACGATGGATAGTCTGAGGGTGGAACTGGCACAAAAATACTATGCGATGGCAGAGACAAAGCCTGACCTGAAGGTGGACTTGTTTGGCTGTGGTCAGCACAACGAGGTGGACATGAACCGCATACAGAAAGTGAACGTGTTCAAGGCAAAGAACGATGTCATTCTGTGTGCAGTCACCATTGATGGCGCAGACAAGTTGCAGCCTCGTGTGGTATCACCAAGCCAATGGCAACGAATGTGGATTGCCGAAGACAAGAACGAGTACAAAAAGCATCTTGCTGCTACCCTGTTTGCTGACATCCTGCAGAAAGGACAGACGCAGGAGCAGACTGCATCTGAGAAGCAAGTTGATGAAACCGAGGTGAAGCAAGAAACGCAAGTCTCCACCGATAAGAATGAGGAAGAGCATCGAGAATATCATGAGGAAGAGAACAAGCAAGCTTCCTCTGAGGAAAAGACAGATATTAGGGAAGAGAAGGATGCGACTGTTCAAAGAGATAATAACGCTACTGTGGAAAAGAAGGAAGAAACAAAGGGTAAGCAGAAGGAAGAGACCAAGGACTCTCCCATCATGAAGCAATGGAAGGAGTTGAAAGCTAAGCATCCAGATGCTTTGCTGCTGTTTCGTGTAGGTGATTTTTATGAGATGTATGAACAGGATGCCAAGCGAGGAGCGGAAGTGTTGGGGATTACATTGACAAAGAGAAACACCCAAGCAGGTCACTACATGGCTGGCTTTCCACATCATGCCTTGGACACCTATCTACCCAAGCTTATCCGAGCAGGAGAACGAGTAGCTATCTGTGACCAGTTGGAGGCACCCAAGCAGAAGCAAGAGGAGCAAAATACTGAGGAACAGCAGCGTTCTGGCGGTATGAAACGATAATAATGAGGATAAAGACATGAGCAAGAATCAGCAATATGCAGAAAGATATGCTGTCGAGGCGATGGAGCAGATGAAACGATATGGAATTCCTGCCTCCGTCACCTTGGCGCAAGGCATCTTAGAAAGCCGTAATGGACAGAGTGAACTGTCGCAGTTGGGCAACAACCACTTTGGCGTGAAGGCTTCGAAAAGTTGGTTGAAGAGCGGTGGCGATTATCTTGTCTATACCGATGACAAGCCTAATGAGAAGTTCTGCAAGTATGCCACGGTGGGTGACTCATACGAGCACCATTCCAAGATATTGAAGAACAGCAGCCGCTACAGCCAATGCTTCAAACTCTCTCCCGATGATTACAAGGGATGGACAAAAGGCATTGAGCGAGGCGGTTATGCCACCAGTGGAGGATATGCAGCCAGTTTGCAAAAGATTATCGAGATCAATGGATTACAGAAGTATGACCAACAAGTAATGCAAGAAATGAGGGCTGAGGGTAAGAAGTTCGGTGTAGAACAGAATGCTAGGACTTCAGCAACGGTATCGTCTTCGGTATCGCCATCCAATAATGACGAAAAGAAGCAAACAGCCTCTCAAACACTCAACGGCAAATACTCATTTCCAGTGAAAAGGGACGAGTTCTTGTTTGTCACTTCTCCATTCGGTATGCGCCAAGACCCTATGGACAAAAGCAAGCAGCAGATGCACAAGGGCATTGACATCAGAGCCAAGCATGACGATGTGTTGGCAACCGAGAATGGCGGCAAGGTGGTAGCTGTGAACCACAATGCCAATACTGGCGGTGGCAAGTCTGTGACAGTGGAATACGCAAGATCGGACGGAAGCAAGGTGCAGACCACCTATATGCACTTGGACAGTATTGCTGTGAAGGTGGGTGACGAGGTGAAAGCTGGGCAAAAGTTAGGTGTGTCGGGAAATACCGGCACACGCACTACTGGAGAGCATCTTCATTTCGGAGTGAAAAACATATCGGCAGACGGCAAGACAAGAGACGTGGATCCTGCATCATACTTGGCGGAGATAGCGCAGAAAGGCAATCTGAAGCAGCAAGCATTGTATAACGGTAATGACCTGCTGGCAAAATACAAAGACAATGGTTCGGGAGTGGATACCAGTCTGTCGCCTGATGATTGGATGAAGAAATTGCTTTCATCTGAGGATGCAAGCACAGGACTGTCGAGTGCAGATCCTATCATGGGATTGGTTACAACCATGTATAGCAGTCTGCTTGCCCTCGCTGTGCAAATAGACAGTAAAAGCGAGGAAGAGCAAAAAGCGCAAATCTCAGAAGCTGTAAGCAAAAGGCAGGTGGACTTGAAACCGTTGATGCCGACTATGAAGGAATGTGTGCTGAGTGTTGGCGATAATGGAAAGGCTATGTTGCAAGCGGACAATGGCACTACCAAAGTGACGAGAGAGCTGACCAATGCGGAATTCTGTAGATTGTCGCAAGTGTTGGGTGATACCAACCTGAGCAATGATGCCAAGAAAATGCGCATCGCTGGAATGGTGAATACTATCGTGCTGACGCAACAGGCATCGCAAAACTATGAGCAAGTCCTGGAACAGCAAGAAGGTCAAAGTCAGACAATGCAAAGAAAGTAAGATACTTGGAGGTTCCACATCTTGGTCGATTGAAAACGAATAAAAAGTATTTGAGCTATGATTAAATGTAACGTAAGTGTGTGCGGAACCGTCAGCAAGGCTGCCGTGGTTCGCAATGGGAAGGACGGAATGCCTTTTACGACATATTCCGTAGATGTGGTGGTGCCAGCCAAGAAAGGTATCAACAAGACCGTGATAGTCAGTTGCATCATGGATGGTGACGATGCGGAAGGCATTGTCGTGGGCAACCGCATTGAGTTGAAAGGTGTATTGACCTTCAAGAAGAAAGATGACAACCTGTATTTCAACTTGAAAGTATCGGAAGTGAACCTTTCGCCTGTATCGGAAAGCAAGGATGGTGTCGTGGGCGACATGGAGTTCAAGGGCAAGGTCGGTAAGGACATTGATATGAAGAAAGGCAAAAATGGTAAGGCTTTCCTGATGTTTTCTGCTTTCAGTGCAGAGAAGATTGGAGAAGAATTTGCCTTTACATGGGTGCGCTTTGTCCGTTTCTCGGAAGAAAAGGAAGAATGGCTGCAGCCAAAAGCCACCATCGAGGCAAAGGGCGAGCTGGAAATCTCGGTGTATAACGACAGGCTCAACCTGGGCTGCAAGGTGGCGGAGTTGAGCCAGTGGGAAAAGAAGCCGTATCACCCTAACAATTAGCAAGTATGGCATATTACAATAAGAGTCCAAAGAATAATGGCGATGGAAAAAATGCTGAGGACAGAGCCTTGGACACCTTCGCAAACATGATGATAGAGAAGATCGAGTCGTTGGGAAGCAAAGACGGATGGCAAAAGCCTTGGTTTACGGAAGGTACATTGAGCTGGCCGAAGAACCTGTCTGGCAGGGAGTATAACGGCATGAATGCCTTGCTGCTCACCATGCTGTGTGAGAAGAAAGGCTATGAACTACCAGTGTTTTGCACCTTTAACCGTGCAGTGGGTTTGAACTATCAGACGGACAAGCAAGGTAACAAGAAGCAGATGGTGGATGCTAATGGCGAACCATTGCCTAAGGTTAGCATCAACAAGGGAGAAAAGAGTTTTCCCGTGATGCTGACAAGTTTTACCATTGTACACAAGGAGACAAAAGAAAAGATACCCTATGACGACTACAAGCGAATGAGTGCTGAGGAGCAGAAGGAGTATAATGTCTATCCGAAGTTGAATGTGTATCAGGTGTTCAATGTGGCACAGACCAATCTGAAGGAGGCACGACCTGAATTGTATGCCAAGTTGGAAGCGGAGAACAAGCCAGAAAAGGCATTGGTGAAGGAAGGTGACATGTATTCATTTCCTGCTGTTGACCAGATGTTCAAGGAGCAGAAATGGATTTGCCCCATCAATATCGAACACCAGGACAATGCGTTCTACTCCATTTCCCGCAACCAGATAACCATTCCTGAGAAGGCACAGTTTAAAGACGGTGAGTCGTGGTATGGAACAGCGTTTCATGAGATGGTTCACTCGACAGGAGCGGAAAATCAGTTGAACCGTTTGCATCCTCAATCGGGCTTTGGCTCAGATGAATATGCAAGGGAGGAACTTGTTGCAGAGTTAGGCAGTGCGTTGGTGTGCCAGAAGTATGGCATGACCAAGAATCTGAAGGAAGACAGTGCCGCCTATCTGAAATCGTGGCTCGGCAGTCTGAAGGAGACGCCAAGTTTCATCAAGACCACCTTGATGGATGTGAAAAAGGCAACGTCCATTCTCACGCAGAGAATAGACGAAGTGTCTTTGGAAATGAAGGAGCAACAGAGTGAGGATGTTGCAGCTTCAGTATCGGAAGAAAACAAGGCTGCGAAGGACATGAAGCAATCTGCATCATCAAATGATAATGAGCAGACTGAGGTAGAAGAGGAAAAAGTCGCACGGTCTGCGTTCCGTCGGTAACGAGTCAATCTGTGGCAAACATGCAAAAATCCAAGATGCGCACATATATAATAATGTGTAGGCATCTTGGATTTTTCGTTTTGGGAGTTTTATTCTTCCTCCTCATCATCTTCTTCGGGTGATAGCCATTTCTGCCAATCTTTCTCATCGATGGTGAGGTCGTCCATTTCCCAATCATATGCGAGTTCGGGCATTGGGTCACGAGAGTAAGGAAAATGGATGGTATAGCCGATTTGTCCATAGGAGACATGGAGCGGAGTGACGCAAAGGTTTCTGCCGAAATAGCTTCGGGTGGTAAGGTATTTGCGCCAGTCGAAACGCTCATTGAGAATGTTTCGACATAGACGGTAAAGATATTGTTCTATTGTCATACGGCTTGAAGTTCCAACTGTGAATAATATTGTCTGAATGCCTCATAAAGGTCAGCCATCATGACTTCGGCTTCCTCCATGTCTTTGACTATATCGGCAATGTGGTAAGGTGCGCCATTTTTGCCGTGACCGTCTGAGCCAATCCAAATGTACGCTTCCTCGTCAACATCAAAGTTCTCATAATACTCATGGATATTGTCGATGAAGGCTTCCATATCATCGTCTTCAAGTTCCACGCTGAAATTGAAATCTTGACCATAGGAAGTATATTTGGCGAAGTTTACATCTGTCTTGCCATTTTGTGGCTCGGAGAAATCAACGCTCCATCCTAATATTTCGGCTATCTCCGTTATCTTTTGCTGTATCATATAGTTTGATTTTTAGCAGCCATAGGCAAGAAGCCTACGGCTGATGAATGGTTTAAACTTCTTCCCTGTCATACATGTCAGACAGAAACGACTGCAATCTCTCGTCGGGAATGTTTCCGATTGGGCAAGGCTTGAAGCTCTTGTCCTGCAATATCGGTATCTTGGGAAGATTATGTCCGACATCCACGCTGATACTTTCCATTTCTTTGATGGAAGCATAGCCATATTCTGTATCGGCAAGACCGACAACGATAGAGAACAGCGTGAAGTCATTGCCTTCCGGCTGACTTTCCAATACATACCAACGGACTTTGCCGATGAAGAAGACGCATTGGCAAATGGCATCCTTCTTCTTGCCGTCCTGTGAATAAAGCGGATATTGCTTGAACTGCTCCGCCAACTGTGGTGTAACCAATCTGCTTGTCATAGCTGCATTATTTTTCGGGTGAATATTCTGGTGAAGATGGATAGTAGAGCTGCTGCTCACGCAAGGCTTCAATGGTAGCATGTGCCAAGGTGCAAGCCCATTCATTGCGAAGGTCATAATAGCCCTTCTGATAGTTTATAGCCAACTGCTCCATGAAAGCCATCATCACCTTGAACTTCTCGTTTACAAGAAAGCGGTGGTCATTGGCAAACTCTGCACCCACCTTGGATGCGGAACACATCTTGCCGTTCACGAAGCGTGAAAACTCATTGGCAAACTCCTTGTCTCTTTCGTTAATCATATCGTTCATATCTGTTCGGATTAAATTGTGAAACTTCTTTTTCTTCCCTATTCTCGAAGCCTTTACGACTTCATCGAGGGAATTGATTTTACGTGCAATCAAGAGTTCGGGCATGGAGACAGACAAGGCAAGGAATTGGGAGGTCATTTCTTCGGAATACCCCAATCTTTGATTGGTGGAAGGCTGCTGATGAAATAACCTCACAATAGCAAGGCGGTACTTGACTGTCTGGTGGACTGAACTAAATTTGCTAAGGAAAAACAAGGGAGGATGAAGGGGTATGAGAATATTTTAGTGACGAAAAGTGGTAAAATTACCACTTTTTGATAATAGAGGTCTATTTGAACCGGCATATACAGTTCGGACATTCCCGTTTTTTGTCATTTGTGTCACTTTTCGGGAATTGTATTTCTGAAAATATCCGGCAACAACAGAAATGTCGCAGACACAAAATCCCCTTACCCCATAAAGCGACTTGAGGTAATACGCTGGTTTAACCAGAAAAGCATGGTCTTTAACCAAAGTCTGTCTTGAACAGGTTGGCATAAGCATTGTTGTCTGAGTAAATGTTCAATACATGCCTACGTGATGTCTTAATCCATTTCGCAGGAACAGAGATGAACTTGAAAACAAAGGTCTTGATTCTGCTGGTGGCACGCAATCCAAATTCATGGGTTTTCAATCTCTGCATAATAGCTTTGTAGAAGTTTCTGATGAGAGCTGTCATAAGCAGGAATACAGTATTCTGTGCCATGAACGATTTTGGCAATCGATTCCAGCCAAAGGCATTGTTCATGTCATCGAAGATGCGTTCCTTGCCACCACGAAGATTGTAGAATTCCACGATGTCTCTTGCACTCGACTTGTAATCGTTAGTCAGTATACATCTGTAGGTATATTCGCCTTCCCAAATGTCAAGGTCTCCATCTATTCGCCTTTGTCTCTGTATGACAAGACGATACGGTTTTCCTTTCCATTTCTCAACAAGGATGGAATTCAACTCAAACTCAATACCGTTGATTTCAACAGTTTTCCATCCAGTTAAGGCAAACATGGAATCGTAGAAAGAAGAGCATCTGTTGGCACGAATATAAAAATGCCTGCAATGAGCCTCTACCATATCTACGATTTCCTCCGAACATGAGCCGCAATCCATGCGGGCACGAGAAATATATATTTCCGAAGCCTCCAATCGCTTGAAGATTCTTTCCAAAGTTTCTTTTTGGTTGAAGCGCACGTTTGTGTTGCCGTCTCTATTTTCAATACCAACAATCATGTCGTTAATGACAGCTACACCTGGACTATAGCCCAAGAACTTCTTGTAGGTTGGTTTTGCATCATACTTCTCTGTTTCAATGAACTGATGGTCAAAGTCAAAATCATACTCTTGACCGGATTTCAATTGACCAGTAGCAAGCAGGGCATTGACCAGTAAGCAGTTCATCTTGTCTGCAGTATTGAAATCATAGGATTTGCCAGAAGCAGACTTATAGGTGATGCTCTTAAAAGTCAGTTCTTCGATAGCACGTAATATGGTGTCTGCGCTGCAAGTGCGAAGAGTTGGATGAAGAGACAAATGTTTCATCAGGTGAGTTGTAACATCCTCAATACATGAGCCACTACAAAGATATACGCACATCAGAGAGCGTAGAATCTCGCTATATTGATAACCAAACATAGTGCATCTCAATCCCAAGGTGGAATCTATGGTTTGAGCTAAAAGAGCATCAAATTGCTCCATAATCGAAAAAAATCCCCCAAAAGGAGTGAGTTTCTCTGATTTAATTTGTATCTTTGCCATGTCATATTAGAGTTTTGCTTGTCTTCTTTTCGCAACACTAAGGTAAGTGAAAATTCTGACATGGCAAAATCCTGGGCAACTTTTTGTTGCTCAGGCACTTATAAATAATATTAAACTATAGTGTTGCGGAATTAAGAAACATGAAAAAAAACAGAAAAAAGCAAATCGTAGTTTTGTGTATAGCTTTAGTTTGCATCTTCATCTTGGTGTTCTCATTGTCCCATAAATCAGCTACAAAAGGTAGCGCGAATCCTCCATTAACAGATGTTTTGACTGATAGCATTTCTCAGATTGTCTCGGCTTGTCCTGGTGAAATTGGTGTGGCGGTTATTATTAATAACACAGATACGGTTAGTGTTAATAATAAAAGCATTTATCCTATGATGAGTGTATTTAAGGTTCATCAGGCATTAGCTCTTTGCAATGATTTTGACAAAAAAGGCCTTTCCCTTGATACCTTGGTAAAGATAAATAGGGAAAAACTTGATCCAAAGACATGGAGCCCTATGATGAAAGATTATTCAGCACCAGTTATATCGTTGACAGTAAGAGATCTGTTGCGCTATACTCTTTCCCAGAGCGACAATAATGCAAGCAATATCATGTTTAAGAATATGCTCAATACTGCACAAACAGACAGTTTTATAGCGAAACTCATACCACGTTCGAGTTTTCAGATAGCTTATACAGAAGAGGAAATGTCCGCTGACCATGACAAAGCTTACTCTAATTACACATCTCCTCTTGGTGCTGCAATGTTGATGAATCGTTTGTTTACAGAAAGTCTTATCAGTAATGAGAAACAAGATTTCATTAAGAATGCATTGAAAGAATGTAAAACAGGTATAGATAGGATAGTAGCTCCACTTCTTGATAAAGAAGGGGTTGTAATAGCACATAAGACAGGTTCTGGTTATGTCAATGAAAATGGTATTCTTGCAGCTCAGAATGATGTAGCCTATATATGTCTGCCTAATAAGGTCTGCTATACCTTAGCTGTATTTGTTAAGGATTTCAAGGGAAATGAATCA
>ULLM01003329.1_pt1 | contig 10624 bp, 11 predicted proteins | sample 1951431 | NCBI WGS metagenome assembly ULLM01 (sample SAMEA4835528, study PRJEB28245) | human gut metagenome | biome: gut microbiome; material: fecal sample | place: Denmark | collected 2008
TTTAAATCAATTTGTTAGTTTAGTTGAAAATGAATTCATCGACATAAAAAAAGAAAAAGATTATCTTTCTACTGTTTGGAAAGATGGACAATACGATGATTTTTCTTATTTTATTGATGAACTTGTAAAGAAATTAAAAGTCGAAACAACAGTTTTACAAGGTGAAATCGATCGGCTAGAAAGGAAAGTTAAACTTTATTAATATGAGTGTGAGAGACTTTTTTACAAGTGTAGAGACACCATATCGTAGGGGATTTAATGATTGTGCTTGCCGTGTAGATGATGAGATTCTTCATAAAGAAAGAATCTCATTAAAAAAAGTGCGCGAAGACTATGAATTCTTATATCATGCACTTGCCCAAAAAATAAAGGATGCTTCTTTGTCCATTGAAAATATTAACTTTGATAGAATGGAAGCATCGGTAAAAAGAATTAATCAATCGATTCAATACATTTTAGTAAGGCTAGATGAAGCATCAGAAAAGTTGTATTCGTTAGAAAAATTAGTCGTGGATATGAATGAATGTAGGTGGCGTTAATGAATTTCAACACAAGTAGTTTAACTGAATCAATGTCGGATTTACGAGAAATTAGTACTGCTGGTATTCAAACCAATGATCCGATTTTAAAAACATACGATGCAATTTTTCAAGGACTTTCCTCATGTGTTAGTGAGATAAATGAAAGTGTTGAAAGTATAGTATGTCAATTCAATATAGTTTCTAAGATAGACATAGATCAACTTGAGCGCGAACTAGAAAGTATAGAGGAATAAATGATGATTAGAATTGATGTAAATGTAGATGAGATTGTTGGTGTAATCCAATCGATACAATCGATTATTTCTTGCTTAGAAGAAAAAACAAAGAGCATTTCGACAGCAGTTGATAGTGGTATGGATGAGATTAGAAATCAAATGAACCGATTAACGGAATTAAAATCAAAAGCATCTCAATTGAGTACAAAATTAGAAATGCGCAAAGATGAAGTAAATCAAAGTATGCAACATAGTAAGCAAATGTTACAACACGAAAAAAAAGAAATTGAAATTGTACACTATGATGAAAAAGGAAAAAAATATATAGAAAAAAAGCCAAATCCGCAATATATTAAACTACAAAAAGATTTAGAAAGATATGAAATAGAATTGAAGGAACTTCAAGAAAAAATCACAAAATGTGAGGATATTATAAAACAAATTGATACATTTTTTGAAAAACTCTCTACGGCTTTAGGTTGTATTGAAATGTCAGAAAATCAAATCGTTCGTACGAAAAATCAAAATGTAGACGGCCTTGGTAGTGCCGTTCAAAAGCTTCGCCATTATCAAGAACTAGTGGAGCAATATAGTGAGAAAAGATTTATTATTTAGGGGTGATAAAAAATGGAAAGCATCATAACGAATGACGCTGAGATTCAAAATATTTTACTAGATATGAAGAACTATCTTTTGAGCCAAAAGAGAAAATATATATCTAGCGAACAAGAACATTCTATAGATCAACATACTGAAGAAATTGGAACACTAGAGGAACAAAAAAATCAAGCATTATTCGCTTTAAGCTCTATGTTGAAAAAATTGGAAAAACAACCATTTTTTCAATGGTTCAAAGATAAATATATGATTCCTTCTTACCCAAATGACCCAACGAATCAAATTCGATTTGCTGATTTTGTGTATGCAATTCATGTGCTAGAAGAATTAAAAACTTCGCATTTTTCTTATGACCTTTTACTCTTTTATGAAAAAGACGGCAAAGCATGTCGCCAAGAAGGGACTATGGAATTATGGCGTGAAGGAATATCATTTAAGCAAGACAAAGCTTACTTATACTTGCTAGACGTATTAAATTTTGTATTCGAGCAATTTTCTTTAATACGTTGGAAATTAGAGGATCTGTTTGAAGAAGGAATAAGTGACGCTAAAGCAGAAAAAAGAGCAGATAAAGCACATTTATCCCACCTACAAAAAACGATAAAAAAAGAAATTGAAGATCGTTTGGACACTGATTTTGTTCGACTAATGAGAACCTTGCAAGAAAAAGGAAAAAACTACGTAGAACAAAAATTTAATTTTTATCAAATGAATAGCATTCGTTAAAAAAGGAAGGATTATTATGAAAAAATCAAGTATGGAATTAAAATTCACTGAAGATGAATTGCTCATTCAACAATTACTTCATTCAAATAATTTAGTTAATACGAACACTATTGAAATAAAAATGGCTAGAAAACTAAAAAAAAGTCATTTTGGTTTAGGAATAATGGCGCTTTTCATAGCGTTATATTGTTTGATGTTTTTAATTAATGTTGCCGTGTTTATATATTTTCCCATTACCGAGCAATTAACACATATTTCTTATAGCAATATTCCGATGAAAGCTACTTTCTATTACGCGATTGTGTTGTTTTTGGTGGGATGTATTTTTCCTCTTCAAATCGCTAAAAATATTCCCTTTATGTTAGTCAAGGCGTTGAATATTATTCAAGTGGTTATATTTATAGGCGTCACATTTTATTTTTCAATCACTCGCAAATGGGAATGTTTTAGTGTTTCTCACTTGTTTGCCTTTTTAGCTTTGATATTACTTCCTTTGATTTTAGTAGAAAAATTTAATAGTAGCAAAAGAGCTGTAAATGAATATAAAAACTATGTTTTACTTAATGCGAATAGCTTTATGCTATTGGGGTTCGTATTTACCGAAGTTTTTTACACACTTCGAACCGCTCATCCGGATTACACGGGTGGTAAATTACAGGGCATTATGTGGATTGTATTAGCAGGACTCATTATTTTATATTATATCGGATATTTCATTTTTAGATTTCGTTACAATGATGAAGAAAAAATATAAAATGAGTAGATTAATCAAATATTAGAAGAAAGAAGGAATTTATCATGAAAAATAGTTCTTATATGAAAGAAGAAAAGAATCTCTTATCAGCCAAAAGGCATTTGTATATCATGTTTATATTTCTATTTTTGGCAGCAGCCTTAGCGTTATTTTTTAATAATTTTACCTCCAATATGGAAAATACTTTTAAACTAAGGCTTTGTGGAATTTTTTTATTTCATTATGCTATTACATTCATTCTTTTTCTAGCATCCAGTAAGGATAATGGGTTCAGTAGTAGTTTACAAACCAAACTCCCCACTCGCATTTCTTTATTTTTTCTATATGGACTTCTCGGTATTTTTGAATGCGTGTTATTTTATCAAATGATTAATAAAAATTCATTCCTATTTAATAGTGGATTATCGGAAGAAGTTTTCTTAAATATTCAAAAAAAGGCGATTAAGTTTTTCATTTTCTTAATTGTATCTAATGTTGGTAATTTGTCATATTCAATTTATAAACAAGACATGTCTTTTTCTGATAATTTCAATATTTTATATTTCATACTTTTACCTTTAACTTCTGCGTTATCTGGTGTGTTAACTCCAGTAGCCATTATCTTTATTATAAAAGATCGTCTTGGTATAGAAAGCTAACATCTAAAAAGTTACAAAAACTTATAAATTTAATTATAAAAGTTTTCAGTTTTAATGAAACTAAAAAAATGCAAAAGAGGCCAATGAATTACAAGAATATGATGCAAAGTAATTCGGCCTATATAGCGTTACACATTACTTAAACAAAAAGAAGGTGCCTAAAATAGGCACCTCTTGTCATATTTTTGAATGGCAAATCTATTTTCAATTAATTATGCTTCTATTTGATAACCCCAAACGACTTCATGTACGTAATTTACCCATCTTTCATCCCAGCCACTCGGTTGACTTTGTGCCTCGCAATAAACGATTAAATTTGAATTTCCTTCAAAGAAAGTTTGTGCTTCAAGCGTAATAACGCTTCTAGGAATAAAAATTTGGGCGAGTGAATCACAAAAGGCGAAAGAGTAATTTCTTAATGCTTGTACACCATCAGAAATTATTACGTTTTTTAATGCAAAACATCCATAAAAAGCATTTTCACCAATTTCTTTAACATTACCAGGAATGCGAATACTTGGTAAAATTTCACAACAATAAAACGCGTATTCAGCAATGTAAGTAATACTTTCAGGAAGAGTGACGGTTTTTAAAGATTTACAGCCATTAAATGTATAAGAATTGATCGCGGTAACTTGACTTGGAATTACAATATCCACAAGTGCCTCACATTGGCTAAACGCGCCATCACCGATAGAAGTTACCGTATCTGGAATACTGATATTGGTTAAAGAGGTGCAATTTGCAAAAGCGGATTTTCCAATACTTGTGATGCCATTAGAAAGGGTAACACTCTTTAATGAAAAACATTTTTCAAAAGCACTATCATTAATTGTGGTAACAGGGATACCATTAATAGAGGAGGGGATTTCTATCATGTCCCTAGAGCGATCAAAAGCGAAAGCCTTATAGAATTTCGATCCATCTTTTTCACATAAAGCATAAGAAATACCATTTTCCACTACTTTTTCATTTTGATAACCCCAAACAACGTGAGCAATGGATTTATCCCAATCGGATTTCCAGTTTTGTGGCTCTTTTTCGGTTTCACAAAAAACGGTTAAAAAACTAGTAACATTGGGAATAGGTTCTTCCATATCATAAATTGGATAGCTATTAAAAATAGGTCCATCAATCTCAGTAACAGAGTCAGGAATATAAACGTTATTCAACGCGATACAGCCATCAAAAATGCCTTCTTTTAAGTGCGTCACACTATTAGGAAAAATAACATCGGTTAAAGCAAAACATTTCTCAAAAGCGTGCCAGTCAATATAAGTGAGGCCATTTTGAAATTGAATATTTGTCAAAGCGGTACATTTTGAAAAAGCAAAAGCGCTAATACCCAAAATATTACTTGGAATAACAATGCTTTTTAACGAAGTGCAAGATTCAAACATGCGATCAGAAATTTCAATCGGCTGATTAGGAAATTTAATGCTCTCTAAGGAAGAGCAATCAGAAAAAATATATGAATGGAATTGGTAAACACTATCAGGGATATCAATATGTTTTAAAGCAGTACAACCACTAAATGCGCTATAGCCTATTTCTCTCAATCCGTCTTGTAAAATAACATTGGTAAGAGCAGTACAATTTTTTAATGCACCTTCTTGCCATTGATCAATACAATTAGGAATAACAATCGTCGTTAAATTCGTACAGTCTAAGAACGCTCCTTCTATCATGCAATCAATTCTTCTATTTTCATAATAATGCGGAATTGAAATTTCTACGGCCGCACTATCACACTTACTTACACCATAATAAGGAGTTGAAAGTATGGAAATCTCTTGAAATGTTAAATAGTCAACACTATGCTCAATATAACCACAAACTACACATTTGCCATTTTCATATTCATGAGGTTCACTATTAATTTTTTCGTCTTCATGCATGCAAACAGTTCCTTTCCAATGGGAACTATCATCATAAACAAAAGTATCTTTAAAGACATGATGGTGTGATACTGTAATAAAAGAACCACATGAACTTAAGAAAAACCCTAGAACAACGGGAAATATCATTTTTAATTTTTTCATAAATCCTCCGCCTTTGTTTCATAAATGAAACATTCATTAGTTTAATATTACATGATTTTGATGAAAAATATCAATAATTGACTAAGTTTATATCAATAAGTGAATATTTATTTTCAATAAAAAATCCATGCGAACGGACAACGCCTTTTCTATCTTTTATAAAAAAAGGATGGATAAACCTTTATAGCTATGCTATAATTTGCTCGTACGATGAAAAGAAGTAGTAACAAGTCTCTTTCTATTTAGGGAGGAACAAGAGAGTGAAACTGTTCTATAGAAATGCTTGCGAATTCACCTTGGAGTATAGACGAAATGTCCGCTGGTTGCGTTATCACCAATTAAGTGCATCTTCATAACCATGATGATGAATAAGGATGGCACCACGGCATAAGTCGTTCCTTGGTTGGATCGGCTTTTTTTTATTTTGATAGGAGGAAACTTGATAATGGAAGACCAAATTAAAGAACTACATGAAAAAGCAGTTGAAGAAATTGAAGCCTGCGATGATTTAGAAACCTTAGGCACAATTCGTAATGCTTACTTATCTAAAAAATCTCCTTTAATGGCGTTAATGAGTCGCATGAAGGAATTATCAGGAGAAGCGAAAGCGGCTTTTGGAAAACATATTAATGATGCAAAAAATGAAATTGCAGAACGCTTAGAAGCAAAAAGAAAAGCGTTAGAAGAAAGAAAAATTGAAAAGCAATTAGAAGAAGAAACCATCGATATTTCTTTACCAGGAAAAGAAATGAAAAAAGGAGCAAAAAATCCTTTCTATAAAATCCAAGATGAAATTATCGATATCTTTGCTTCTATGGGCTATGAAATCGTTGAAGGACCGGAAGTGGAAAGCGATCATTATAACTTTGAATTAATGAATATTCCTCATGATCACCCCGCTCGCGATATGCAAGATTCTTTCTACATTGATGAAAATACATTAATGAGAACCCATACTTCGCCAGTACAAGCGAGAGTCATGGAACAAAAGAAAGGACAACCGATTCGTATTATTTGTCCAGGAAAAACCTATCGTCGTGATGATGATGACGCTACCCACTCTCACCAATTTGCCCAAATCGAAGGCTTAGTGGTAGATAAAGATATTAACTTAGGCCATTTAAAAGCGACCCTTGAATTATTCTTAAAGAAAATGTATGGCGAAAAAAGAGAAATTCGTTTACGTTCCTCTTACTTCCCATTTACCGAACCTTCGGTAGAAGTCGACATTTCTTGCTATGAATGTGGCGGAAAAGGCTGCTCCGTTTGCAAAGGTTCTGGCTGGATTGAAATCTTAGGTGGTGGCATGGTTCACCCCAACGTTTTAAGAATGTCCGGTTATGATCCTGATGTCTATCAAGGCTTTGCCTTTGGTATTGGTATTGAAAGAGTAGCCATGTTACGTTATGGCATTGATGATATTCGCCGTTTCTATCAAGATGATGTGCGTTTCTTACATCAATTCAAGAAGGACTAAGGAGGTAAAGCACGATGAAAGTCAGTTTAAAATGGTTAAAAGAATATGTTGATTTAGAGAATATAACCCCAGAAGACATTGCAAATAAATTAACCTTTGCTGGTATTGAAGTAGAGGAATATAGCTATCTTGCTAGAGGTACCAACTTAGTGATTGGTCAAATTATTGACTGCAAAAACCATCCTGATTCCGATCACTTACACGTTTTAAAAGTGGACTTAGGAATGAAATATGGTGTGGAACAAATCGTTTGTGGTGCACCAAATGCAAGAAAAGGTTTAAAAGTTATCGTCGCAAGAGTAGGCGCAAAATTACCGGAAGTTACCATTCAAGTCGGCAATATTCGTGGCGTGGAAAGTCGCGGTATGTGCTGCTCTTTAAGTGAACTCGGTGTCGATAAAAAATACCTTACCGATTATCAATTAGCAGGTATTGAAGAATTACCAGATGATGCTCCTGTTGGAGAAGAAGATGTTTTAGGCTATTTAGGTTTAGATGACGTTGTCTTTGATTTAAAACTCTTAGCCAATCGTAGTGACTGTAACGCGATGATGAATGTCGCTAAAGAAGTCGCGTGTTTATTTGACCGTACTTTAACTTTACCAAAACCTGAATATCATACAAATCTTCAACCCACTTCTTTTAAAGTAGGTTCCACTACCGATAAATGCCCACAATTCTCAATTAAAGTCATTCGTGGTATTCAAGTGAAAGAATCCCCACGTTATTTAAAAGAAGCCTTAATGGCGGAAGGTGTTCGTTCCATTAATAATCTCGTCGATATTGGAAACTACATTATGTTAATGACTGGACAACCTTTACATATGTATGACCTTGATTTATTAGAAAAACAAGAACTCATCGTTCGCGATGACTATGAAGGACCATTTGTTGCTTTAGATGAAAAAACGTATGATGTCTTAAAAGGCGATTTAGTAGTTACATCAAATGGTAAACCGATGTGTTTAGCCGGTGTCATGGGCGCTTTAAGTTGTGCTGTGACCGAAAATACCAAAAATGTAGCGATTGAAGCCGCTAATTTCTCCAGTGCACAAGTCCGTCGTACTTCCATTCGCTTAAATTTAGGAAGTGAATCGAGCGCTCGTTTCATTAAAGGCATTAATCCACATCAAGCCGATGATGTTTTAGCGTATGCCGCTAACATGGTCATTTCTTTATGCGGATGTACGAGTGAAGAAGAAACTGCTACGTATGATACGGTAAATCATGAACCTACTACCATTCATACCAGTGCTTATTTAATTAACCATCGTTTAGGTACCGATTTTAAAGAAGAAGAAATCATTGACGTTTTATCTCGCGTGGGAGTAGAAATTGAAAAGGAAGAGAATGGATTAAAAGCTATTGTTCCTTCTCATCGTATCGATATTACGGGAAACGCGGACTTATCTGAAGAAGTCATTCGTATTTTAGGCTTTGAACACGTAAAGAGTGAACTTCCAACCTTACAAACCGCTTTAGGTGGTTTAAAAGAAAACCAAATGAAGAAGAGAAAAATTCGTTACTTCTTATTAGACCGTGGTTTAGATGAAATTTTAACTTACACCTTAGTGTCTAAAAAAGAAAATGAAATGTTCCATATCTTTAAAGAAGAAGACGCTTATACCTTACTTCACCCGATGACCGATGATCATGCTGAAGTACGTAAGTCTCTTTTACCATCACTATTAACTACGATGCAATATAACGTAGCAAGAAAAGCTAAACGTTTAGCGTTCTTTGAAGTGAGTGAAGTTTATACCAAAGCTTCTACTCATACCCATTTAGCCATTGGCTTATATGGAAGTGATGCCTATCAAGGTGAATTACAAACCATGCCATATGATTTCTATCATATGAAAGGTATTGTTGAAGGTATCTTAGAATTATTAGGCATTGAAAAAACAAGATATCGTATCGAACGTTATAAAGAAGCGAAAGAAAACGGCTTCCATCCAGGAAGAAGCGCGGCTTTATATATTGGAAAAGACTTTGTCGGTGTTTTTGGTGAACTTCACCCAACCTTAAAGAAAGCCTATGATTTAGATAAAGCACCTTGCTTAATGCTTGAACTTCTTTTAGATGTTTTATTAGAAGTGAAGACCAGTCAAAAGAAGATGGTCGCCCCATCTAAATTCCCATTTGTGGAACGTGACTTAGCCTTAATTGTTAAAAAAGATATTCCAGTTAGTGACATGATTAAAACCATGAAGCAAGCCGGAAAAGCTTTAGTGAAAGATGTCGTAATCTTTGATGTTTATCAAGGTGAACACATTGACTTTGGTTATAAATCCGTGGCGGTAAAAGTCATTTATCAAAATGATGAACGTACTTTAGAAGAAAAAGAAATCGTAGCAGCGGAAATGGCCATTAAAGAAGCTTTACTTAAGCAACACGGTATTGTTTTAAGAGGATAAAAGCATGAAATTTCAATTTTCTATTTTACGTCATAAAAATCACATGGAATTAGAAGACGTAGAAACGTATACTTCAGAAGAAATTCAAGGGATTTATTCTTTATTAGATATGGGAAAAGTGCATGTTCACGCGGAACTCACTTTAGAAGGTGAAATTGCACATATTGAATTTCATATTCAAACCAAACTCTATTTAGAATGCGCCTATACTTTAGAAAAAGTGGATTATCCTTTAGATTTCATAGAAGAATTAGATTTCTCCTCTTCGGATTTATATGAAAATGATGAAAATATTGTCTTTGTTAAAGGCGATGTCATTGATTTACATCCTTATATTCTCGGTTTAATTATCACCGAAATCCCTATGAAAGTTGTTAAAAAGGGCGCTAAATTACCTAAAGGCGGAAAAGGTTATGAAGTGATAACGGAAGAAGAGTATTATAAGAAAAAAGAAGAAAGCGTTGATTCTCGTTTTAGTGCTTTAGATTACTGGAATGATGATGAAGAATAAAGAGGCTAAGGCCTCTTTTTTCGTTACTAAGAAAATTGAAAAAAGAAAAAAAGTATAGTAAAATATAAAAAAATGAGAGGAAACATAATATGGAACAAGAAAATAATATTGAAAATCAAGAGGATGAGATTATCACTTTGTATGATGAAAACGGAAAACCGGTTCAGTTTACTGTAATAGCGACTATACCCTATCAAGATGATAGTTATTTCATTATGCAACCAGTTGAAGCATTTGAAGGTATGGAAGAAAATGAAGCCTTTGTTTTTAAACTTGCAGAGCATAATGGGAAAGATGCTTATGAAATTGAGACCGATGAAGAAATTATTAGTGGTATAAATGAAATATATCTTCAACTTTTAAAAGAAATGGAATTAGAATAAAAATGATTAGAAAATTCAAAAAGGTAACTAAATTAGGAAACATACAGTCTCTTCTTTAGCAAATTAAATGAGAATTTTTATACAAGAAGAAATAGATGCTTTCTTCCCCCACGTTATTAGGAGAAAAAACTATGAGTGTTATTCAGGATCATTTAAAAGAAGAAAAAAAGAAAAATTTAAAAGCACGGGGCGCTATGTTATGCTTCATGATTGTGCTTTTTTTCTATGTTCTTTACTCAACAGATGGAAAAATGGCTTTGATTAATATCATTTTTATTTGGGCCTTTTTTCTATTATATAC
>ULLM01000868.1_pt1 | contig 10557 bp, 10 predicted proteins | sample 1951431 | NCBI WGS metagenome assembly ULLM01 (sample SAMEA4835528, study PRJEB28245) | human gut metagenome | biome: gut microbiome; material: fecal sample | place: Denmark | collected 2008
GATTATTCCAAGTCTTGAAAACAAAATAATGGGTAGCGCTATTAGAGTGCCTATTTCAGATGGATCTTTAGTGGATTTAGTAGTTACTCTTGATAGTAATCCAACAATTGAAGAAATAAATCAAGCATTTATAGATTCTAAAAATGAAACATTAGGATATACCATAGATCCAATTGTGTCTTCTGATATTATATCAACAAGTTATGGTGGATTGGTAGATGGTAACTTAACAAATGTAATTAAGTCAGAAGATCATACAATAGCTAGAGTAGTAGCATGGTATGATAATGAAATGGGTTATACTTATCAGATGATAAGAACACTAAAGAAGATGTAATGTCTTCTTTTTTTCTATAAGTAAATAAAAATAATTGCTAATAAAAAAAATATATGTTATCATTATATATGTAATAGAGGGTGATACTATGAGTAATAAAAAAACTATTATTATTATGATTTTAGCCGTATCTTTTGTAGCAGCAATTGTTATCGGAGCAACCTATGCATGGTATTCCTACGAAAATGCTAGTACAGCTATTAACGGTACAACAATTAAAGAAGCACCTGCCGTTATATTTAGTCAAACAGAGTTTATTAAAGATAGTGAAATAGTACCAATCCAAGATAAAGATAGATATAATTATGCTACTAAAAATAGTTTTTTAGTAACAATGGGTACTAATTTATCAAAATATGAAGTTAATATACAAATATCTTTAAAAAATATAAATATATCAGAAGAATTAAAAACAAGTAATTATAAATATGAATTATTATGTGATGACAATATCATTGCTTCTTCTGATTTTAGTAATTTATCTACTGATAAAATAGATTTAATTCCTATGACTTTATTAAAACCAGAAACATATCCTCATACATATAAATATGAATTATTAATATGGTTAAGTGATAATGGAGAAAATCAAAATGATTTAATGAATAAAAGTTTTAGTGCGCAAATAAGTGTTATCAGTGCTGTAAAAAAATAGAAAGATGTGATTAAATGAAAAAAACATTATTATATAGTTTAGGGTTGTTATTGATAGCCATATTAACTATAGGTGTAACATATGCCTATTTTATTAATACTGTATCATCAAGTCAAAATGCCGAAGCTAATGCTAAAAAGTTTGAAGTACTATATACTGGTGGATCAGCTCTAACAACAAACTTACAACCAAGAGAAAGTCGTGATGAAACTTACAAAACATCAGTCAATATAAAAATGGCTGAAGGCTCTATTAATGCCATAGCTAATATATATATTAACATCGAAGAAATGTCTGATGTTTTAGCAAGCGATGCACTAGTATGGGAAATAGTAGTAAAAAAAGGAACTAACAACATAAATATTACACCATCAAAAGGAACTTTCTCAAGTTGTATGACTAATAGTATAAATGAATGCAATAATGAAAGAAAAATTTATATATTAAATGATTATGAAGTTACCACTGAAAATACTGAAGTAACTGTTTATCTATGGGTAGACGGTTCTAAAGTGGGTAATGAAATAGTAGGAGCTACTTTCACAGGATATATTGGAGCTGAAACAAGAAATGTCACAGGTAGCACAACAAAGGCTTAGTATTAAGTCTTTTTCTTTTGCATATAATTTATTGGTGAACAATATGAAAATAATTATAGATCCCTATCGTGGTGGAGATGACTATGGTGCCAAAATAGGGGACAAATATGAAAAAGATATTTTATTAGATTTATCTAAGTATATGAATAATAGTTTTAATAATCAAAATATCAATAGCATTTTAACAAGAAATACAGATGAATCATTAACCGATGAAGATAGAGTTAACCAAATTAATAAATTAAAACAAGACAATGATTTAATAATTCAAAATAGATTTGATACATCTTCTAATCTCAGTATTATATATCCATTAAGAAGTAGTGATAAATTAGCAAGTTTAATATTTTCAAACCTAGAAAATAATGGAATATCTGTAAACAAATACTATCAAAGAAGATTACCCACAAACACAAAGTATGATTATTATAGTGTTATAAAAGATACAAATCCTAATGAAACAATAATTATAGAGTATGGAGATGCCGATAATTATAAGCAAGTAGTAGATATAATAGTTAAATCTATAATAGAATATTTAGCTTTATCAGATACATATAAAGTAAAAAGTGGTGATACTCTATACTCTATAGCCAAAAAATATAATATTAGTGTAGATGAATTAAAAGAATTAAATAATTTAAAAAAAAATAATATAACTGTTGGTCAAGTATTAAAAATTAAATCTAATATACCTAGTGAAGAAGTTACAGGAAAAAATTATTATATAGTTAAATCAGGTGATACATTATATTCTATTGCTAAAAAATACAATACTACCGTAGATGAAATAAAAAAATTAAATAATTTAAAATCAAATAATTTAAGCATAGGTATGGAGTTAAAAATAAAAGAAGAACCATCTAGTACTAATTATATAGACTATGTGATAAAATCAGGTGATAATTTATATTCTATAGCCAAAAAGTATAATACTACCGTAGATGAAATAAAAAAACTAAATGGTCTAACAAGTAATTTATTAAATATAGGTATGACTTTAAAAATACCTATCCAAATAGGAAATTATATCAATTATACTATAAAGTCAGGTGATAATTTATATTCTATAGCCAAAAAGTATAATACTACCGTAGATGAAATAAAAAAACTAAATGGTTTAACAAGTAATTTATTAAGTATAGGTATGGAACTAAAAATACCATTGTAAATAACTGTAAATTAGTAAAATATCAATAAAAGAATGCAATATTAAATGTTTGCATTCTTTTATTTTAAGTGCTATAATAATGGAAGTTTTGGAGGTACTAGTGTGAGAACAGATGATTTTGATTATGAATTACCAGAGGAATTAATAGCTCAAGAGCCAATAGAAAAAAGAGATGAGTCTAGACTTATGGTATTAGATAAAGAAACAGGTGAAATAACTCATAGCGTTTTTCATGATATTACAGATTATTTACAAGAAGGTGATGTTTTAGTTTTAAATGATACAAAAGTATTGCCTGCTAGAATAATTGGAGAAAAAGAAGATACTAAAGCTGTAATTGAATTACTTTTACTTAAAAATATAGAAAATAATAATTGGGAATGTTTAGTTAAACCAGCTAAAAGAGTTCACTTAGGAACTATTATTTCATTTGGAGATGGTCTTCTTAAAGCTGAATGTATAAAGGTTTCTGAGGAAGGAATACGCGAATTTAAGTTTATATATGAAGGAATATTTTATGAAGTACTTGATAAACTAGGAACGATGCCTCTTCCTCCATATATAAAAAAACAATTAAAAGATAAAGATAGATATCAAACAGTATATGCTAAGAATATAGGATCAGCAGCTGCTCCTACGGCAGGATTACACTTTACTAAAGATTTATTAGAAAAAATAAGAAATAAAGGAGTAATAGTGTGTTTCATAACCCTTCATGTTGGACTTGGAACATTTAGACCAGTAAATGTAGAAGATGTTACTACTCATAAAATGCATTCTGAATTTTATAGTATGTCAAAAGAAACAGCAGATATATTAAATAAAGCCAAACAGGAAGATAGAAGAATTATAAGTGTCGGAACTACCACTACTAGAACAATTGAAACAATAATGAGTAAATATGGAAAATTTATAGAAACATCAGGATGGACCGATATCTTTATTTATCCAGGATATCAATTTAAAGGAATATCAGCTCTAATTACTAATTTTCACTTACCAAAATCAACACTAATTATGCTGGTGTCAGCTTTTGCATCAAAAGAAATAATATTATCTGCATACCAAGAAGCTGTAAAAAATAAATATAGATTTTTCTCATTTGGAGATTCTATGTTTATAAAATAGCATATTTTTAAAAGTAATAAGCACCAAAAAGTGTCAAATTTATGTAAATAAGCAAAAAAAGTTAACTAAAAAGGAAGTAATTTGCATATTTTTTTAGAATATTATTATTGGAGGGTAGTTAATGATTACCAATGAAGTTATTAATGAAATTAGAAATAAAGTAAATATCGTAGACATCATATCTAATTATGTACCATTAACAAAAAAAGGAAAAAATTATTTTGGATTGTGTCCATTTCATGATGACCATTCTCCTAGCATGAGCGTATCCTTTGAAAAACAAATATATACCTGCTTTGTATGCCATGCAACAGGAAACGTATTTAGTTTTGTTTCTGAATATGAACATATTGGTTTTTATGATGCGGTAAGGTTAATTGGTAGTAAACTAGGATATAATCTAGATACTAAAAAAAAAGAAATTACAAATAACCAAGATTTAGAGATATATGAACTGGCTTGTAAATATTATCAAAATAGTTTGAATACATCCTTGGGCAATAATGCAATAGATTATTTAACCAAAAGAAAAATAGATAGAAATACTATTTCAAAATTTAGAATTGGCCTTTCTATGTCTAAATCATCTTTAACGGAATTTTTACTAAGTAAGAATATAAAATTAGATAAACTTATATCACTAGGAATAAGTAACGAAAGAGGACAAGATTTATTTGTTAATAGGATAATGTTTCCACTATATGACCTATCCGGTAATGTCGTAGCTTTCTCTGGAAGAATATATAATACCCATGATGAAAGTAAATATATTAATACAAAAGAAACTAATATATTTAAAAAAGGTAATTTATTATATAATTACCATCTAGCAAAAGAACATTTAAAGAAAAGCGAATCCATAATAGTTATGGAAGGATTTATGGATGTTATAAGAGCATCTGTTGTAGGTATTAATAATTGTGTAGCTACCATGGGAACAGCTTTTACCAAAGAACAAGCCCTGCTTTTAAAGAAAACAACTAATAATATAATACTTTGCTTCGATGGTGATAATGCTGGGGATGAAGCTACCGATAAAGCTATTCAAGTATTAAAAGAAATAGATGTAACACCAAGAATAATTAGACTAGAAGAAAATTTAGATCCAGATGAATATATATTAAAATATGGAAAAGAAAAATTTATATCTAAAATAGATAATACAATTAGTGTTGTAGAATATCGAATGAATAGATATAAAAAAGATAAAAATTTAAAAGATATTAAAGATATATCAGAATATATTGATTTAACTATTAAAGAATTATCAAATAGTAAAGATAATATTCTAGTAGAGTTAACTCTAAAGAAACTATCTAAAGAATTTGATATAGAATATATGACATTAAAAGAAAAATTAGAAACATTTAAAAAAGAAGAAAAAAATGTTCCTAATAAAATAGAACCTGTAAATAATATAAAAAGAAGAGATAAATATAGTAATGCTGGAAGATGCTTACTATACTATATGATAAAAGATGAAAAGATATTAACATTAGTAGAAGAAAAAGTTCCATACTTTAATGAACAAGAAGTTAGAATTTTATCTAACGAAATAATATATTATTATCACAAATATGGTACTATTAATGAAGCAGATTTTATAAGTTACATATCTACAAAAGATGAATTAAATAAGGTCTTTAAGGAAATAATAAATATGAATTTAAAAGATAACTATAGTAAAGAAGAAATTAATGATTACATAAATCTTGTTAATTCATGTCCTAAAAAAATGAAAATAGAATCATTAAATAAAATGTTAAAAGAAGAAAAAGATCCCTTAAAACAAGCAAGTATTTTAAGTGATATTATGAAATTAAAAGGAGTAGGAAATGATTGAAGAAATAAAAACATATGATACAAGAAAAAAAGAATTAATTGAAGAAGGTAAGAAAAAAGGTTTTGTAACTTATGAACAGTTAGCGTCTGCCCTAAAAGGATTAGAATTAGATAGTGATTCATTAGATGATTTATATAATAGTTTGATGGAAGCTAATATCCAAGTTGTTACAGACGAAGACGATATAGACAATGAAGAAGGGGATGCCGATGGAGGCTTTGATGAGTTATTAAAAGATAGTACACTAGCAAAAGAACTAACTATTAATGATCCTGTAAGAATGTACTTAAAAGAAATTGGTAAGATAAGTTTGCTTTCTTTAGAACAAGAAACAGAATTATCAAAAAGAATAGTTGAAGGCGATGAAGAAGCTAAAAATATATTAGCAGAATCAAATTTAAGACTTGTCGTATCTATTGCCAAAAGATATGTTGGAAGAGGAATGTTATTTCTAGATCTTATTCAAGAAGGAAACATAGGACTTATGAAAGCTGTTGAAAAGTTTGATGCAGAAAAAGGATATAAATTTTCGACTTATGCGACTTGGTGGATAAGACAAGCTATAACAAGGGCTATAGCCGACCAAGCAAGAACAATAAGAGTACCAGTTCACATGGTTGAAACAATAAATAGACTATCAAGAATTCAAAGACAACTAACCCTTGAATTAAATAGAGAACCTACAGAAGCAGAATTAGCTAAAAAAATGCATATATCTGTTGAAAAAGTAAGAGAAGTTATCAAAATAGCCCAAGAACCAGTATCATTAGAAACACCAATTGGAGAAGAAGATGACTCTCACTTAGGAGACTTTGTTAAGGATGAAAGAACAATGTCACCAGAAGAATATACAACACATGAAATGTTAAAAGAAGAAATATCTGATGTTCTATGTACTTTAACAGAAAGAGAAGAACAAGTATTAAGACTTAGATTTGGTCTAGATGATGGTTCATGCAAAACCCTTGAAGAAGTAGGCCAAATGTTTGGAGTAACAAGAGAAAGAATAAGACAAATAGAAGCAAAAGCTTTAAGAAAATTAAGACATCCATCTAGAAGTAAAAAATTAAAGGATTTCTTAAATGAATAAAATATCTAAAAGACTAGAATTAATAGCATCTTTTATCCCAGATAACAGTAAAGTTATAGATATAGGTTGTGATCATGGATTATTAGATATATATTTATATCAAAATAAAAAAAATATTTCTATTATAGCATCCGATATAAATGATCAAGCTTTAAATAATGCAAAAAAGAATATTTCAGATAATAGATTAAATGAACACATTGATTTAAGACTAGGTAACGGCCTTGACGTAGTCGAAGCTAATGAGATAGATACTATCATTATGTCAGGACTTGGTTCATATACTATCGTAGGAATTCTAAAAAAAAATATAAACAAACTTAATAATGTAGATAATATTGTAATTCAAAGTAATACCAAATTATATTTCTTAAGAAAAGAAATTACTAAACTAAAGTATTATATATCAGATGAAGAAATGATATATGATAAAGGAATATATTATACAATTATTAAGTTTAAAAAAGGAAAGAAGAAATATAATAGAAAAGAACTATATTTTGGACCAATATTACTTAAAAATAAAGGAAAGGTATTTGAAGAATACAACAAAAGAGAGTTAGAAAGATTATCTTTAGTCTTAAAAATGTTACCTAAAAACAAAATAATAGATAGAATAAAAACTAAATATATGATTAGTTTATACAATAAAATATAATCATCTTCTACTAAATGTTAGGAGATTTGTTATAATCATCAGTTAGGAGATTTGTTATAATCATCATTTAATTGACATTATACTACATATATGTTACAATAAGAACGAATGGAGGGATTGCAAATGGAAGAAAATAATACTAAGTTTAAGATACTAGATGAAAATAATATTGAAAGGGAAGCAGATGTAGTTACAGTAATTGAAGTAGAAGGAAAAGAATATGTTGTATATTCTATTGATACTGATAGCGAAAATTGTGATGTTTTAGTTTCTCGTTTAGAAAAACAACCAGATGGAACTGATGAAATATTTGATATCGAAGATGAAATTGAAAGAGAAAAAATTCATAATATTGTTAACGAACTACTAAATGCTTAAAAAATAGGGGGAATTATGACAATTGAAAATTTACAAAAGCAAGTAGAAGAATTAAATGAAAAAATATCAACATTACCAGAAACAGAAGAGAATAAAGCTATTATTGCTGGATATAAAAATAGAATTGAATTAATTGAAAGGCAAATTGCATCGATAAAAAATCGTGATTTAGCCAAGGAAGAATCAGAAAAATTAAGAAGAGAAGCTGAAGAAAAAATTGAGCAAGCTAGAATTGATGAAAAGGATGCTATTGAATATTCAAAAGACATAAGAATAATTCAAAGACAAATAAAACTAAACGAGAGAAGTACAAGAAAAGCTTCAAGAAAAGCTAAGGTTTGTCGTATTAGAAGGGAAAGAAAAGAAAGAATAAAGAGGATAATTAATAAAATTAAAGAGCCTTTTACTATTTTATCGTTAAAAACACAAAGTATAATAATTGATGCTTCTGGAAAAATATGTGACATTAAAAACAAAGTTATTAGGAAAAGAAATAATGTCAATAAAAAAATAATAACTAGCATAGAAAAAGTAAAATCAACTTTAAAGAGAAATATAGAAAGAATTAAGAATATATTTCGAAAAAAAGAGGTGATCACATTACCCCCTAAATACAAAATTGTAAAACTTAATGCCAAGGGTAAAAGACCACTACGCACTAAGAAAACACCTATTGTCAACACCAAAAAAAGTAAAGTAGGAACTTTTCTCAAGAAAGGTTTACAGAAAGTTAGGGATTTTGTGGGTACTATAGGATTAAGAGTTAAAAGTGCGGCAACTGATATTGGAATAAAGGTACAAAACGCAAATAGAAAAATAATTATTACAAGAAATAAAATTAATCAAAAAATAGTTACAACAATTGATACTGCTAGAAGTAAAGTTGGTAATTTTAAAAAGAATGTGGTAGATAGATTTAAAAAAGCTGCTCAAAAAATAAAAAATGCTTTTTCTGTTAATGAAGAAGAAAAACAGAAATTAATTGCTAGATTAGAAGAAAAAAAAGGAATTCTTAATGCAAAAAGAGAAGAAAATAAAAATTTATATGAACAAGGTAAATTTAAAAATTTAACAAGAACAAGAAGCGGATATGTATCCACAACAATACTAGCAATACTTGCTGTAAGTATAGTAGGGTTACTCGTAGCATATTGGACATTATTAATGGTTAAATAAAATAAAAATTAATGTATTTAGATATCTAAATTCATTAGTTTTTTTTATTGTAAAAATATTTATTTAATAGTATAATTATTCCATAAGCAAGATAATTAGATGTATCAAAAATTATTTAGGAGGTTATAATGGAAAATTTAGATAAAATAGTTAATTTATGTAAACAATATGGATTTGTATTTCAAGGAAGTGAAATATATGATGGTTTTGCCAACACTTGGGACTTTGGTCCTTTAGGAGTAGAACTTAAAAATAATATAAAAAAATGCTGGTGGAAAAGATTTGTTCAAGAAGATAGTAGATCATATGGAATAGATGCTGCTATTTTAATGAATCCTAATGTTTGGAAAGCAAGTGGACATGTTGATTCTTTTAGTGATCCAAAAATGGATTGTAAAAAATGCAAACAAAGATTTAGAGCAGATAATTTAATAGAAGAATATTCTAAAGGAGAAATAGATGCTGAAAGTCTTACTACAGAACAAATGCAAGATTATATTAAAGAACATCATATTACTTGTCCTAACTGTCATAGTTTTGACTGGACTGATATTAAACAATTCAAATTAATGTTTGAAACATCAAGAGGAACCGTAGAAGATAATAAAGATTTAGTATATTTAAGACCAGAAACATGTCAAGGAGAATATGTAAACTTTTTAAATGTTCAAAGAACAATGCGCGCTAAAGTACCATTTTCAATAGCACAAATAGGAAAAAGTTTTAGAAATGAAATAACTCCAGGTAATTTCTTATTTAGAACGATAGAATTTGAACAAATGGAATTACAATGTTTCTGTAAAAATGATGATAGTATGGATATATATAATGATTATAAAGAAAAAGCAATGAAATTTGTTACAGATATAGGATTATCAAAAGATAAACTAAGATTTCATGATCATGATAAACTGGCACATTACGCTAAAGCAGCTTGTGATATTCAATACAAATTTCCTATTGGATGGGAAGAATTAAATGGAATTCATCACCGTGGGACATGGGATTTAACTAGACATTCTGAGTTTTCAGGAAAAAAGTTGGAATATTTAGATCCTGTTACCAACGAAAAGTATATTCCTACCATTATAGAATATTCAATCGGAGCAGATAGATTAACATTAGCTATACTTTGTGAAGCGTACAAAGAAGAAGAATTAGAGGATGGAACAATAAGAGAAGTGCTGTCATTAAACCCAGTACTTGCCCCATATAAAGTTGCAATACTTCCTCTTGTTAAAAAAATACATGGTGAAAAATCTGAAGAAATATACCAAAAATTATCTAAGTTATTTATGTGTAACTATGATGATGCAGGTTCCATAGGAAAAAGATATAGAAGAAATGATATAATAGGAACACCATATTGTATAACTGTTGATGATGAAACATTAAATAATAACATAGTCACAATAAGGGATAGAGATACTATGGAACAAATATCAATCAATATAGAAGATATAGAAAAATTTATAGAAGAGAAAATAATGGGTAAAGTGAAAAGTTAAATTCCACTTTCCTA
>ULLM01022202.1_pt1 | contig 10050 bp, 9 predicted proteins | sample 1951431 | NCBI WGS metagenome assembly ULLM01 (sample SAMEA4835528, study PRJEB28245) | human gut metagenome | biome: gut microbiome; material: fecal sample | place: Denmark | collected 2008
TCAGACATTAACCTTTTGGCTGCTTCTAAATCCCCTCTTTTTAATGCCTTTCTGACTGATTTTTGTGAAATACCCGTAATGTGCCACGCGGTAGAAGCACCCTGACGTTTCGTCTGCGCCTTTTGATATAAAGTACCTTTACTCGAGTGTGCCGTATTAAAAATTTCTTGTGTTAATTCCTGCGCTTTTATGCCAGCGGTCGGACGCCCTTCTCTAATAGAACCAATTAAGGAATTGATTTGCTTATTATAACTCGGCAAACTATAAAGCGTCTCATTATCTTTTGTAACCGTATCGATACCAATATTCGGCAAAACGATAAATCTGCCAGTTGCACCTTCAGAAACTCCACCATCGTCAAACGACATACCAAAACCAAAATCCGTACCAGGATCAACCATTACATCAATTGTGGCGTTCGGATCTTTCGCGAGAATTTCAGCTTTAACTCTATCTATAGAACCCAGAACTGTATTCGCATACTCTTCTTTAGTCAATAGCCCGCCGTTTGCCTGATAGTCGGCTGCACCCATAGCAATATCATTGGCATTAATTGTATAGCCAACGCCATTACCAACTGAAATCACATATTGATGAGACCTCTTTGCCCTGCCACCCTCTTTATAACTTTTTCTTTTAAGAGATGTAACATCTTTCGTTCTGTCAGCACTTTTTTGTGTTTGATAAGTTTTTAGTATTGAACCAGACTTCGTATCTAAAATAGCCGCTATATCTTGACGCGCTTTTTGTGCTTCTTTGCCATGAGCACCTTGTGTGGGGTCATATATAACGTTTATATCAGATAAAAGGTTTTCAAACTTTTGCTTATCAACATCAGATCTGCCAGCCATAGCCTCTGAAATATCTCTTTGAACACCAGACAACTCTTTGTAACTCGTTTTTACACGTTTGGTCGGTTCGTAAACATCAGCACGGTTAATAACATCGGCAATCATTGTAGCCGATTTAGCAAATTCATAACCAGATATGGCACCACTCGCATCTTTAACGGGTTTGAGGATACCGAGATTATTGCTTAAATAACCCAACGCCTTGTTCCAATCAACCTCGCGCATCGCCTCGTCGGCATTATTTATAAAAATTTGTCCATCGGCACCCACGGATGCTTCAAACCCAAGTTCGTTTAAGTCTTTTACAACCTCTTCCGAAGACTTTATGCCAGCATCGAGGGCCGCGCTAAGAAATCCTTGAAAATATCCAGGTATTTCTTCTGCTTTAAATTTTTTAGCAAGACTTATAATGTCAGCCCCTCTTGCACCAATTTTTTCTGTTATTTTGTTAAATATAACATCTGGTATTGCGACATCGGTCTCTCTCACACCAGTATACCTAGACAGCGTTTTAGCGGTTCCACCTCTCACGGTTTCAGTTGCTTGAAATGTTATATCGCTACCATCTTCTATCCCACCAAACACTTCTATGTTACTAATGTTTTTTCTGCCAAGTGCTTTTTTGGCAACATAATCTGTTGTATATTTTTCAATATCAACTTTTGCTTGAGCTTTATCGGAAAGGTTTTTATATCTCTCTACCGCTTCGTCTTTCAGCTTTTGATATTGTTCGTCTGTAATCGTGGCGGTAACTGTTCTAACGGATTCAAGTTCTTTAGCGGTACTCTCGCTCATTAAACCAGCGTCTTCCATAATTCCAAGCTCACTAACAGAAGGCATAGATTCCAGGATTTTTTTCTTTAAGTTTTCTTCTATTTCCAACTGTCTATCTGCCGTTGCCTTGTTATACCTTTTACTCCCTCTTAATTTCTTTAATTTTTCAGAAATATATTCGTTAATTCCTTCTTGATACGCTTGTGTAATCAAATCTTCTGGTAATTCGCCTTTTTCTCCGCTTGTAATAAGTGCCCTTTTGTAAAGTTGATGCCCAGATTCTTTATAATAAGATACGTCGCTTGCGTCGGCTAACGGAATAAATTTTTCAGTACTTCTTTTTTTTTGTTCAGCTATTCTTTTTGCTCTATCGCTACGTTCAAGATAATTACGCGTTTGCGAAGAGTGTCTTCCAGTCGGGTCTAATGTTCTAAAAGCTAAATCTCTGTTTCCAACGTAAGAAAACTTTTTTGTTCTTAATGCCTCGTCTCCGCTTAATCCAAAAGTTGACGGAATAGCTAGAAAATCACCAAACCCCGATTTCACTTCTTTTAGTTTTGATTTAATGTCGTCTTCAGTGAGTTTGAAGTCTTCTTTTAAGGTTTTTGCACTCATGAAATAGGCGTCTGCCGCCTTTTCTCCTTCTTGAGAATATATAGCAGCATACTTTGTAACAAGTGCATCGGCTTTAGCATTATAATTCTCGGTTTCTTTTATAGTGAGTTTTCTTGCCTTGTTTAATTTATCGGTGAATTTACTCTTTTTGATTACTTCACCAATCAAACCACCAAGACGTAAGTTTGTTCTAACAAATGTCCCACGCGCATTTGAGGTTTCGGTCTTCATTTCCTCGGCAAATTTTTCTTCATCTACAATAGAATACCCTTCTGTTGTAACGATAGATTGCTCAGCAAGTTTTTGCGCTTTTTTAATTTCATATTGGACGCGACCTGAATCGGGGCGTTTTTTAGATTGTTTTAACTTCGTCAGTGCTGTTGATACGCCTTCTAGCGTTTCTTCGACTTGCGTTAATAACATCGTTCCTTCCGTACCAATATGCGGCGCATAAGATTTCGGCGCCGCCATTTTACCTTTCCCACCCCGTTTACCAAAACCAACCGATAAACTAAATTTCGGAGCAGATTTTAATTGCTTTACCTTATCTTTGTCTTGATTGCGGTCAAGTAATATAACCTTGATTTCATTTGTTTTTTCATTCACGTCATAAACAACATCGTATCCCAAACTGCTTGCCTGTTTTTCTATACGCTCTAAAGATTTCTCCATAGAACTTTGATCTCTGCCTCTTTTAGCCATTTCTTTGACTATTTTCTGAGAAGCAGCATCCAATGTTGCAAAGTCTTTCACAACGGCTTTTTCTATATATTCACCCGTATATAAATCACCAAAGTATTGTTTTAATTGCGCATGATTTTTAACTTCTGCCATAAACTTTATTTCCTCCTAACCAATTTACCTAAATATTCCGTAAAATTCGTATCTATAAATTTTTCTACATCGCTTTCCAATCGAACTTGCATTCTGATTAAATCATTCTCGCTAAATTCCGTCGCGTCTCGATATATCAAACTCGGCATTCCGTAAATCTCTTCGTTTTGCCGTAATCGATTTTGCTTCTCGTAAATTAACGATTTATCAATCATCATATCAAAATTCCATTGGTCGAGTTGATTAAACCTGACCGAATTAAATAAATCAGGTAAATCAATTAGTCGTCTATTTCCACTCTCCGAATACGTTCGCGTGATTGAATCATACGCGACGCTCCGAATATTGTTTTGTATATATTTAACACCTTCGGAACGATAACGTTCTAACGGTGTTTTTTTGTCGCCTTCGTTATAAATCTCCAGCATTTTTTCTTTTAATTCAAACATATCATTCCTCCTGTGATTATTTTCTAATTTAAGGTTCCCAAATTCCAAAAAATATAGTAAAAAAGAGACCTCGCGCGTAGCGAAGTCTCTAATTTTACCTAAAAAATATCCTAAATTTTCTCCTTGTAATAAAACGAGGGTTTTATTCATCTTTACTACGCCGTCGCTTCTACGATTTTCTCCGCATAAGCACTCCAACCCTCTGCTGACTTATATGCGTTACCACAACCAACAGGAACGGTAATAGTCGTTACGTTCGAAGGAATTGCGTTCAAACCGAGCGTCGGCGGAGTGGTTGGTAACATTGTTACGCTCGTTAAGCCGCTGCAATCAGCGAACGCAAAATGACCGATAGAAGTCACGCCGTCGGGGATTGTTACGCTTGTTAAACTGCTGCAACCACTGAACGCCCGCTCACCGATAGAAGTAACGCCTTGTAAATCGTCTGCCGTTACAGTTTTTATTGTTCGTTGTATTAAACCCACAAATTTATTACCATCAATACCTTCAATTTCACTTTCGAAATTTTGAGGATTGATTTTTGCTGTCGTTCCTTTTTTTGTCCTTATTGCATTTGCTACTCCCGTAAGAAAATCTGTTAAATTATTATTTTTCGCCATGATTTTACCCACCTTTCTAAACAGCCGTATTAAGCGCCGTCGTTATTGCTTTCGCTATATCCGACTTCGTTGCTGCCTCATCGGGTAAATATTTTAACGGCATTTTAACAACAGTTTCCTTTGTTAGCCCCTGCGAGACTTCTATCTCTATATCTGTAAAAAGGGTTTTTTGAAGGAAAATGCCAGTACGGTATCCATTGTTGTACATTGTCATAAATAAATATGTTTCGCCAGTGTTAGGAAGTCCTTTGTACGCTAAATCTAAATTCCCGATATATATAATCGATTCGCCATAATCCGTAAAACTCTTTACAACTTGAGTTTCCTCCAACCCTTGTGATGTCTTAATTGTTGCGGGTTTGTCTGCGACTAAGATGGCGGGTAAGGGGAAACCTGTGGAATATGTCATTACTGTATACCTCTTTCCTGTATAAGTACCCTTAACAATCTCGACCGTTTTTTCTTCTGTTTTTGCATAATACATATCCTTGATAAACTTTCCGTCCATTTGATGGATATTTTCAACCAACTTTGTGATTTTAATTGTCGCATCGGTTTGTGCCCCCGATGTGGCAACAGTAGTTCCAGGGGTTAAAACAGACAACCCATCGGGAAAATAAATGTTCGCGACTAAAAACGGCTCACCAGTAATTGTCCCTACGCCGCCTAATGTTGCATTCCCTATATATAAAACGCTGTTTAACTCTTTAACTTCCTGTGTGTATTCTGTTCCGTTATAAACAACCTTTACGGTATCACCTTTTGTAAATTGAATTACAGGAGTTTTTGTCGCCCAAAAGTTTATTTTGTCTGCGGTTATCGTGCTAAATGTTTGGTCAAGTAAACTTTCTTCCGTAAGGGACCCCTCATAAAAAAAAGGTCTGTTTTTTTATATAATCAGGAGCCGTGCTGTCGTTTTGGTTATAATCAGATTGAATTCCACCGCTTCCAGAACCGTCTATTGCCTTATACTCTGTTCCGTCATAAAAGTAGATTACTCCTTTAATGAAATTTTCCGTAGTCTCGCCCAAATGCTCGTAATAAGTGTTCGCCTCGGGAATAAAATCTTTATCTGCCAAGTTCGCGAGAATTATTGGTACGTTTTCAAGTTTTGAGTAATCCATGTCAACTCCACCTTCCTGCCATTCCCCCACTTCGTTTAACACATATGTTTTCTTTGTCTTGTCAGGCATTGTTATTACTATTGTAGAACTCGCTAAAGGAACTCCATAATCTGTACCGTTCTTTGTCACAAACCTCTTACCGTTAGATACTTCTGCGATATCTTCTATACTATCAGCAAAAAAATTTAATATATATCTATCACCAATTTTTTTTTGCATAATCTAAATATAACATATTTTGCTCCTCTATTTGTCAAAAGCATCTTTAATCTCTTTAAGAGCTTCTTCGATAAATTCTTTTAAATTATTCTTTCCAACTAATAAAAGAATTATTTTATAGATCATAGGTGCTTTTTTATTAAACCAATCCTCTACCATTTTTAATCTTTCCGCACCTCGTTTAGTCCCGACTATTTCTTGTTCTGCAAGAACAACTAATCCTTTAAGATAGGTTTTAAGAATCTCTTTTTTTTGTTCGGGCTTCATTTTTATAAATTTAATAATATTATAAATAATAAACGTTAAAATTCCAGCACCTATAATACCAATAATTATCCACGCAATAATATCTTCCATAATCAAAACCTCCTTTATAATATATTTTGTGAACTACCCAGCCCCTAAAGGGATTGGGATTTCTGCTCACTCTTTTTAAAAAACCATTTTTTAAGTAGTTCACGACACTCTGACCCACACTTGTAAATCAAACAAATTGAGCTGCCCAGCTAAAACCCATTTAGTTCCTACAAAATTCGTGTTTGAATTTGGCGAATAAGAAGATTGACATGTATAAGCAGAACCAATAGGATATATTATGTCTATTATATCTTTGGGCGGAAGACCTTCCCAATTCACTATTGAATTAAAGGAAGTAAGAAAATATCTTTTATTTTGAATCGTTGGCGTACTAAGTATACTCGTTTCATAAACCTCCCCCCCAAGCTCATTAATATGACTATTACCAGTTCCAATATATAAATCGCCCTGTTTTTTTAAACCATTTCTATCTTCGCATCTTTCTCTAAAATCTTGATAAGTGGTTCCATTGGGTATTACACTTTTACTTGACATATTCCCTCCAATTTTTGTTTTTGAACCTCTCACGGCTTTAACTGTGAGATTCTTGGGAACTTCCGACTACTGTCAGAATATTTACCAAGCTATCCCCGTCGTCCCGACGGTTATTTATAATTTATTGCGCACAATTCACATATGACTAAAGTCGCAGGTGCTCTTACACGATAACATAAACCAAAGAGTTTGTCCTCTATTCATACAAATCACTCAAATTATCTATAAAATCTATTGTGAACTTTGAATTATTTAAGATTATAATACCAGGAATTTTTTCACTACTATCGGTAACAGATTGATCATACAAAAGACTGTTTTGTATGGTTTCTCCACCTTGAGATATATAATAACTAGTATCGGAATTTAAATAATAACCATACTGATTGTCATAATTGTTAGTCGCATTACTTATTTGTAAAGTGTCTATAAATTTAGTAATATCAAACCCAGGATAGTCTTCACTAGATATGTGTAAATAATTTACGTCATTCATTAATAACCCGCTGTATTTACCAACATAATTCGAACTGCTATTATTACCCTCGTTTAAAATTATCTCTTCTACAATTTTTAAAAATGCCTTAGTATTTTCTTGAGGTAATGTAAAATATTCTACTACATTATTAGGTCCTTCTCCTATAGACACCCATTCAATTTTAACAGAATCTTTTGGAACATGATTATAATTATATTCAAACAAAGTCGGAACAACACTCAATTTCATCCCTTTGTATTCGGAAGTTTCATTATAAAAAGCGACAGAATTAAAAATGGTGTTGGTGTTAGAGAATATAATTTTAGATTTTGGAAACTTATTAGAATCAAAATTTACTATTTTCCCAATATAAATATAAATGTGAAATTTATATTCTGTTGCATTATAAACATCAGAAACACCCCTCAATATTGCGTTTACTTGAGATATCAATAAAACGTTTCGTTTATCGCCAGACATAATAATAGAAATAGAAATATCTCCGTTATCGTCAACATCTGTTGTGTTATCAATAACACAACAATAAGCCGCACAATATGCTGTTTTTATAACATCAGCCCCAATAAACCCCACATTACTATCTTCATCCTTTTTCCCATATACACCCCTGTCTCCAGTGAATATTGCAACGCCCTTTATTTTGTTGTTATTTAATAAAACATCATTATAATATGATTCAAACCCATTTTCAGCCGTTAATTTTGGAAAAATCTCAGAACCATTAAAAGAAACATCGTAATTCCCAAATACAACTGCAGACCCTGTATTATATTCTTTATAAACATCAGAATCTAAATATAACAAAAACAACTCTTCATCATTAATATTTTTAACAAGTTCAGCAGATTTAGAAATATAATTTTCAGGCTCTGTGTTGCTGATTTTATATGTTTGTAAATTGTTAATACTTACTGGATAAAAGAAAGGGTTTGTTTTATCTTGCGACATATCTATGCTATCAATTACTTCACCAATTGTATCAGAAGTACCAATAGCATAATCATAACAATATTTTTGTAGACAATTTAAAAATCCTTTAAACATCCCCGATGTCTTACAAAAAGGGATTCTACTATCTTCTTTAACACCGTCCATGGTTCCATCATAACCAAGAGCATTCTTAGAAATTATATTTGGAATATTATTATCTAAAAAATACATTAAAGCATAATTTGTAGGCGAAGAAACACTTTCGTTTAAATAAATCGGAGTAGGGTCTGGAACGGGATATTTATAAACTAAAGAAGGTTGTTCTTGAAAAAAACTAACAACAATTTTTCCGTTTAATTTTATGCCTAAACAATTAGCAACAACACTTCCATTAAATTTTACACCTTTTAACCCTATGTTGTTTTGGTTAAATTTTATAATATTATTCACTTTTATCTCCTTAAAAACAAAAATTGTTTTTGTGAACTACTCACAATGCCAAAGCATCGGAGCTTCTTGTTCAATAACCCTAAAGTTTAATATATATCTATCACCAATTTTCTTTGCATAATCTAAATATAACATATTTTGCTCCTCTATTATTTTTTTTCGCTTTTTTAAACCTCTTACAGCTAAAGCCGCAAACCCCTTAGAAATATTGACAAAAATTAATAACTAAATTTCCAATTTTGCAAAAAACTCATCCAGTTCTTCTCTATCGGTTCGGTCGTCGTATCTTGCAACCATATCTGCGCTGCTCCAAGATTGTATTTTTTGTACCACATCAGTTGGGAAATTTTGTCTTTTTAAGTACGTCGTAAATGCGTGTCGCAAACTGTGACAATATAACGAATTCACACCTATAAGTTCGCCGATTTTAGCCGCCCAATGCGTAAAACTATGTGACTTCGCTGGTTGGTATTTATCAGGTCCGTTTTTCACCACGAAAAGTGCGTCAGTCGTTACGCCGAGCTTTTCACGCTGCTCAAGCCACAAACTAAGATATTTATCGAAAGTCTCTTTGAATACGTATCTCGGGACCTGTTTGCCCATTGCACCATGTCCTTTCGTTCTAATCTTCGGCGTCTCATAAGCCAGTCCTCGGAATGCGATTACTTGGTTCGTTGTAAAATACGAGACTTTCATCTGCGCCGCCTCTGCTTTTCTCATTCCAGACGAAAAAAGAAGCGCTAAAAAACACGCATATTGATATTCACCAAGAAAAACCAATCGCTCTATTCCAGCAATTATATCATCTTTGTTGATAACAGTTTTTTCACGAACGGGTTCGAGATGAATAGGCTCTAGAACTTTTATTAAATTCCTAAATGTTGGATAATCTTCGTCTAATATTCGTTCGATATAATTACTAAACGAACTCAACGCCGCACGAAGAGAAGCAAGTCTACACGGGCTCCAACCAATTTCGCGTCCCCAACCAAAAAAGTTTACCAATTCACGTTTTTTAATATTTACGAAAAATTTATCATTATTTTCTCTGTAATTCCAACAAAAAAATATTTTTAATTGAGATTCATATTGAGTACAGGTTTGAAGGCTTTTATCATTTGCAACACAATAACGAATAAATTCTTTTAATAATTTTTGATTTTTAGGATTGATAACTTGCCATTCTTTTGACAAATCTTCATTATATACTGTAGTTCTTGCCATATGGCAAAAATCCTCCTTTTTTTGATTTTAATATTCAACTAATTTATCATCACAGATACTCATAATTAAAAGAAACATCAGGATTATTAACATTGATTATTGCAACGGAATTAGTTCCTTTAATTAAAATTCCCGAAGCCCTATTAGAAGTCACTGCTCCTATAAAACAAGGATTATATTTTATATCTCCCCCAACCTCATCACAAACTATTGTTCCAGAAGTAAATCCGTTGTCACTATATCCCTGAATTGTTACTGATTTTCCATTCATTCCAGGAAAATTTACAATATCCGTTGTGTTTAATGTAATTTTGGTAAATAAAACTTTGCCTCTATCTACGTCTTGTGTGTTTTCAATATGAGGTAACGTATTGCGCCACTGCGGCTTTTCAATCGTAGTTTGTAGCTGCCAAGAGCGATTGCTTGCGTTTCCAGAAGCAACTAGAACATATAGACCGCCAGTTGTCGTGTTCAAAAACGAACAACCGACTTTATAGGCATTATTCGTCGGGTTCGGAAGTTCTGCCCCATATTTAGGAACCATTCCTTCTACGAATTTCTTATTCACAACTTCCATGTCTCCGCTCGGCTCTCTTCCAACGGCGAGCT
>ULLM01010968.1_pt1 | contig 9791 bp, 8 predicted proteins | sample 1951431 | NCBI WGS metagenome assembly ULLM01 (sample SAMEA4835528, study PRJEB28245) | human gut metagenome | biome: gut microbiome; material: fecal sample | place: Denmark | collected 2008
ACAAATCGATTTATTACCCCAATCACCAGGGGTTTATTTAATGTATAACATTAATGGGAAAGTCATTTATGTGGGAAAGGCCAAAATTTTAAAGAACCGTGTTTCCCAATATTTTTTGCGTCCCCAAAAAGGAAAAGTAAAGCGAATGGTGAATGAAGTCGATCACTTTGAAACCATTCAAACCGAGACAGAAAAAGAAGCGCTTTTACTAGAAATTAATCTCATCCGCCAATATTATCCACCTTTTAATATTTTGTTAAAAGACGGAAAATCTTATCCTTATATAGCTTTATATAAGAAAAATGACCCTTATTTACGTATTATGTATAAAGATAATGACCCCAATTACCACTATTATGGTCCTTATCCCAATTCTGGTGCGTGCTATGAAATTATGAATTTGTTGAACGATTTATTTCCATTACGCAAATGCAAAACCATTCCACCGACACCTTGTTTGTATTACCATATGCATCAATGTTTAGCGCCTTGTTTACATCCGATTTCAAAAGAGGAATATGAGCCCTTAATTCAAGAAATCGATGACTTTTTAAATGGAAATGACCATAAAAAAAGAAGAGAAATCGAACATTTAATGAAAGAAGAAGCGAAACTTCTTCACTTTGAAAAAGCCGCGGAATATAAGAAAACCTTAGACGCCATTGATCATGTAATATCCAAACAAAGCGTTCATTCACAAGATAAAACGAACCGCGATGTCTTTGCTTTATCTACCCGTGATGGTTATCTCGGCTTAGCGGTTTTACTTTATCGAAAAGGAAAACTTTTGGGTAAAGACTTTTTTGTGGTCGAATTATTTGATGATATGTTAGAGCAGGCCTCATCTTTAATTGCCCAATATTATGTCAATCATCCCCTTCCTAAAGAAGTCATGGTTTCCATTCCTGAAATTGCCTCTTTACTTTCTTTAGCGTTAGATGTTCGCGTGTATACGCCTTCTAGAGGAAGTAAAATGGAACTTATTGATTTAGCGTTAAAGAATGCGAAAGCGGGACTTGATTCACATTTCCTTACCGCTCGATTAGAAGATGATAAAGTCGCCTTATTAGAAGAAATAGGTAAACTAGCCAATATTCCAACTCCTTATCGTATAGAGCTCTTTGATAATTCACATATCCAAGGTGCCTCTCCAATTGGGGCAATGGTGTGCTTTATTAACGGTGAAAAAGCGAAAAAAATGTACCGGAAGTTCAATATTGAGCATGAAGAAAAACGGGATGACTTTGCCTCCATGAGAGAAGTCGTTTATCGAAGATATAGTCGTTTAAAAGAAGAAAATCAACCTTTTCCTGATTTGATTATCGTCGATGGTGGTTTAGGGCAAATTCATGCCGCCAAAGAAGCATTAGATCAAGCGGAAGTCACCATTCCTTTATTAGGCTTATATAAAAATGATAAACACCAAACCGAAGGATTAATGGATATTAATGGAGAAATATATCCGATGGATCCTGCCTCTCCTTTGTTCTTTTTATTAATGCGAATGCAAGATGAAGTGCATCGTTACGCCATTAAATTCCACCATGAACAAAGAGCTAAAGGCTTATTTGTTTCTTTATTAGATGGTATTCCTGGACTAGGAGAAAAAAGAAAACGTACGCTATACGCACGTTATCCAAGTATTGAAGAAATGAAAAACGCATCCGTCAGTGAATTAGAACAAATTCTACCGACTGACGTTGCGTCTTCAGTATATCAGGCTTTACATGAAAAATAGCCTTCCTAGCGAGAAAGGCTATAATGAGATTTCATTCATTCGAAATAGTTCAATCACGGCATGAGCTCTTCCGCGCACGCCCAATTTCTGTATGACGTTAGAAATATGGTTTCGAACCGTTTTTTCTGAGACAAATAAAGTGTCTGCGATTTCCTTCGTGGAGTGATTCTTAACTAATAGTTCGAAGACTTCTCTTTCTCTTTTCGTAAGAATAGATGGCATACAACTCTCCTTTAGCCTATAGTAGTGTATGCCTTTTTTTCATTTCGTCTACTATTTTTCTTTCTTTCATATAGTAAAATGGGTGAATGTAATGCGAATCGTCATTTACGATAGTGGTTTTGGGCTGATTCCGTTTTATCAGACCCTTTTACAACATAAAATTTATCATACGTATTTTCTAGAAATGGAAGAAGAAATGTTTCCTCTAGGCGAAAAAAGTGAAAAAGAATTAATCAAATATGCTGATAAAAAAATAGAAGAATGGAAAGAAAAAAGAATAGATCATGTTTTTATCGTATGTAATACTTTTTCTTTGATTTTAAAAAAGATGAACTTAACCTCTTTACCTTTTCAACTTCATCTCATTATTGAGGAAACTTTAGCGCTTTTAAAAAATAAAGACGCGACAATAATTGGCACAAAAAGAACGGTAACTTATTTAAAAAAAGAAGGTCACACAGTGATTAATGCTTCTAAATTAGTCAGATTCATTGAAGAAAGAAATGTGGAAGAAATAATAAAATGGATCAAAAAACAAAAGATAAAAACCCCTTATTTACTTTTAGGCTGTACGCATTTTTCTCATATTGCTTTTTTATTTTCTATCTATTTTCCGCACCTTATTTTATTAGATCCCTATCTTTCTTTTCTTTCTTATGTTCCAAAAGGAAATCATTTAAAAGTCTATATGAATAGGAAAGCAAAGAAGGCAATAAAAAGTTTTCAAAATTAGTTCTAACTTCATTTTCTAATTTCTATATTGATACTAGAGGTGATGAGGGCTATGAAGAAATTTTCTGTGTGGTGGAAGTCTTTTAAAGAAAAATGCCAAACGAAAAGCCAAAATTTTGTGAAGAAGTGTAAGGAAAAAAATCCTTTTAAAAGAAAAAAGAAAAAGGAAGCCTTTGTAAAGGAAAATGAAGTTGAAAGTGTGATGGAAGTAGAAAGTAAACCGATAGAAAAAGTGGAAAAGGAAGAACTTCCAGAAATAAAAATGCCAAAAATCAAGGAAAAGAGAAAAAGAAGATTTCATTTTCCTAGTTTAATTATATTAAATTCCAAAAGAACCAAACGGGCAGCGTTAATTGCTCTTCCTACCTGTATTGCTTTAACTGGAATTGGGCTAGGTATCTATTTTGGGAATAAAAAGCCAACGATTGAAAAAGAAGTCGTATTAGAAACCGAAAAAGTATACCATCATATTTATTTACTTTCTGATGATGATTATGTCGTCCCACTTTCTTTAAAGATGGAAAGAAAGAATACCATGCAAGAAGAAATGCTTGATGTTTTTAATTACTTAAAAGTAGATACTTCTTTAAAAACTGATCATTTACGTGGCTATATTCCTACGAACACGACGATCAAAAAACTTACGATAGATAACCAAATTCTCACCTTTGACTTATCAAAAGACTTTTTAGAATATGAAGAGAAAAATGAAACAAACTTAGTGGAATCCTTTGTTCACACCTTCTTAGATTTTGAAGGTATTCAAGGGTTAAAACTTCAAGTAGAAGGTGTTCAAATTTCAAAATTACCGAATGGGTTAATGATTGGCGAAACATTAACAAAAGAAGTAGGTATTAATCGTCCTTATATTTCTTCTTTAGATGTTTTAAATAAAAAAAGTTCTATCGTTTATTATGAGAAAACATGGAGTCAAAAAGAGAAATATTATGTACCTGTAACTGTATTTACCGATAAAAAAGATTCTTCTTTAGCGTGTTTCTACGATGCAATCCAAGTGCGACCAAACATTATAACCGGTCTAAAAAAGATTGCCACTTATCAACAAATTGATACGAATGTCGCACCTTTAGAAAATGAACAAGGTATCGTTTTAGGAATTAAAGAAGTGGCATTAATGGAAGAAGGATTAGTGAATCAAGATATTTATGAATTGATTTTACTTAGTTTTTCCTTCATGGGTATTGATAAAAATGTTTCATTACAAGTCAATGGAGAAACCGTTCAAGTGAATGGCTATGTTCAAGAAGAAACTGTAGAAGTCTCAAATATTTCTTATAACGAAGTAGCGATTTAATAAAAAAATAAAAAAAACTTGAAAAATGAATGTGGACTGCGCTATTATATACACGTGTCCACATAGCTCAGCTGGATAGAGCAACGGCCTTCTAAGCCGTGGGTCGCGTGTTCAAATCATGCTGTGGACGCCATTTTGAAAACAAAAGGTGTGAAGCAATTCACATCTTTTTTATATCTTTTTTTGGAAACGGAAGTGAAACCAATGAACATTAGTGATATTCATAAAATCCAATATTTTACTTTAAAAAATGATGAAGAAGCCAATGAACTTTATGGTACTTTTATAGATGAAGATTATCGAATTTTTAAAGTTGAAAAAATATTGGATGAAGCGCAAATTGTCATCGCATACCGCTATTACGAAATGGACCCATTAGAAGAAGAATTTCCTTTTTCTTATTTTCTTCAAGATAAAATAGAGATTTATGATGCTAAAATCATTGAGGAAAGAGAAAAAAAGGCAAAAGAAGCATGGAACAAAGAAATTCAAAGAATGGAAGAAGAAAAAAGAAAACAAGATGAAATCAAAAAAGCCCATTTTATGGAACTTCATTCGCCTTTTCAAAGGGGACAAGAAATCGAACTTTTAAAAGGCTATCCAAAAAAGGCATTAGATTTTTCTACGAAAGACGACCGCTACTATTTAGATGATTGTAAATTAGATGAAAATGATCAGCTAGTTTATAGCCTTATGACTGTGGGAACAAGAAAACATAGAGAAAACATCATTTATACTTTTTACACTACGTTTTCATTTTATGATTATCATTTTAAGGTGATTGAAGGTTCATTTTATACTATAACAGCATCTCCTATCCACTCAGGTATGGATTGGAAATAATTACGAATCTTAAAACTATGGTCATTGAAACGCTTATACGTTTTCAAATGACCACTTTTTGTTGCGTTTTCTTTATATTCTATATAAAGTATGCTATAATCTTTTAGTTATAAAGGAGAGGATTTAAAAATGGCAAATTGGTACAAACTCGATAACGCTGCCAAAATATTTCCTTTTATATTTTCGAAAAAGGATACAAACTCCTTTCGTCTTTCCTGCGTCTTTTATGAAGATATTATTGTTGAAAACCTTGAACCTGCTTTAAAAAAGGCCCTTCATCGTTTCTCAACATTTTGCGTGAAATTACGCCGTGGTATTTTCTGGAATTACTTTGATCATAACAATGCAAAACCCTTAATTAAGGAAGAAAATCCTACTTTTGGTTTTTCTATTCATCCCCGAAAAAATAATGGATATATGTTTACTTTATCCTACTATCAAAAACGTTTGATTTTAGAAGTATTCCATTCCTTAAGTGATGGAACTGGTGCTTTAGAATTCTTTAAATGCATCTGTTATTATTATTTATTAGAATGCGGAAAAACCATTGAAAATCATGGGGAAGTTCGTAGTGAAGAGTATGAGAAATTAGCGTCTGAACAAGTCGATTGCTTTAACTGGAACTATGATAAGAGTGTGAAACCTTATCCAAGTGAACCGAAAGCCTATCGCTTTAAAGGACATTTATATCCCGATTATTTTACAGGGATTGTGCATGCTTCTATGCCAATTCAAGAAATTTTAGAGGTTGCCCATCGCTATAACGCAACGCTAACGGAATATATTTCAGGCGTTGTTTTAAAAGGAATTTATGACTTATATTTTTCTAGAGATCACAAGGCAAAAAAGCGCCCAGTCGCTTTATTTTTGCCGGTGAATGCCCGTAAATATTTTGATTCACAATCCATGCGTAATTTCGTTTTATATGTTCGTATTCATACGAGCTATACCGAAGGAGAAATTACTTTAAAAAATATGGTGGAACTCGTGAAAAATACCATGAAAGAGGAGTTAACCAAGGAAAAACTCACTTCACGTATCGTTTCTAACGTACGCTTTGAAAAACTTTTCATCGTTAGAATTTTACCTTTATTTTTAAAAACTATCGCGATGAAAATCGGCTATCAAATCGCTGGAGAAGACGCAAATACCATGAGTTTTTCTAACTTAGGCAAAGTCAATCTTCCTTCCGATATGGAAGCGTATATTTCGCGCTTTGAATTTATGATAGCGGCTTCCAATGCCTTACCTTATAACATGGGTGGTATTACCTTTAAAGATCAATTTGTCTTAAGTTTCACAACACGCTATATGGAACGTTACTTCATTCGTTATATTGTAGATCAATTTGTTCAAGAAGGCGTCCATGTCGAAGTTGAAACCAATGATTTGGAGGTGGAATAATATGAAACACTGTCCACACTGCAATATTGATGTGAATACGGAAAGAAAAACATGCCCACTATGTTTTCATCTTTTAGAAGAGGAAGAAAAACCATCTTTTTATCAACCTTATCATCCGTATGAACGCCCACCGCGTTCACAAGAAATTTTTATGCGTATCGTTTTATATCTTGTGATTGTAGCTATCATTAGTTCCACCGTTGTTAATTTAGCAACATTAGGTCAAACAACGGGCGTGAAATGGTGGAGTTTCATGGTCGACGTCTCCGCTTTATATACTTATTTTTTCACTACCACGATGATAAAAGGGAAGAGAAATATGGCGGTTCGCTTCCTTTTACAAATTTTCCTATTGTCGTTCTTGCTCATCGTCATTAACCTTGTTTTACGAACGGAAAATCAACCTTTATGGTCATTGACTTATGTCATTCCATCTTGTATCACTTCGGCTTTAATTGTTACCGTTTTAATGTCTTTTATTAAACCGGCTTTATACCGCGAATATTTACCTTCAATGGTTTTAATGTCATTATTAAGTGTTATTCCGCTCATTTTATATTTTACTACTTCTAACTTGATGTACGCGATGTGGCCGAGCATTATGGCGTGTTCTACGGGCTTCCTTGTTATCTTAGGAATTTTTATCTTTCCAAGAAGAATGACCCAAGAAGAAATTCGTAAACGTTTCCATATGTAGAAAGAAGGTGTCTCATGGATTCATACGCTAATTTATTACAAAGAAAGAACTATGAAACAATTTTGCTTCTTTCTAAAAAAGACAATTCTGCTTCGGCTTCATTTGCAAGAATAAAAGCATTAATCGCTTTAAATCGCCTAGATGAAGCATTGGACAATATTTTCGAAAGACGAGCCGTCATGTTAAAAAATGACCGAATTTCTTTAATGACTCTACATATTGATCTTTTGATTCAAATGGAACGTTACGACGAAGCAAGACAATCTTTAGACGAATATGATGAGCTTCCTTATGAAACTTATGAAGCGGAAGAAGCGATTCATGATTTACGAAAAATTGTTGACGCTGCTGAAAAAAATAAAAGTGCCTATCGCCATTTAGACGTAGAAGAAATTAAAGAGTATTTATTACATCCAAAGCAAGAAGGTGAAACGCTCTTTATTCTTGAAGCTTTAAAAACGATGAATGTTCATTTGTTTTTAAAAGAAATCCAATCGTTCTTAATTTCTGATCAAAACGACACTTTAAAAACTTATCTCTTATTAGTGCTCGTAGATCAAAAAGTAATGGAAGAGGTAACAATTCAAAAGCATGGTGTTTTGTACACGTTATCGCCTTATGAATTAGACCCACCATTTACGAATCTATGCTATAAAACGCTGGTTCGTAGTTTTAAAGAAAATGCACGGGATCCTAGCGTATTTCGCGTATGCATTGATTTGCTCAATGCCTACATTTTAGAAATTTACCCAGAAGAACTCAACCTAGACGATAAAGACTTACTTACCGCGGGCTTTTTAGATTTAGCTACCACTTATTTAGGACAAAAATCCATTTTAGAAGAACTTTGTCAAAAATTCTCTTTATCGACTATAATCGTAAAAGCTTACATTGAAGAGATTCAAGAAGTATTAGCTCGAACGCCTCGTTTAGTTTTATAAATTCAACTTTATGCAATATTTCTAGCTTTTAGAAAGCAAAGTATTGCTTTTTTTCTTTTCATCGAGTCAAGTTATCCCTTTAAACATAAACATTTTTATTGTATTTATATGATTAATTATATATAATTAATCTCGTACGGACATACTAACACTATGTCCATAGGAGGAAGAAAAAAATGAAACGTACAGTTAATCGTTTAGAAAATTCGCAAGTCGAACTCATCCTTTCTTTTGAGGGTGAAGAATGGAAAGATGCGAATAAAAAAGCTTTCGACAAACTTGCTAAAGAAGTCGAAGTTCCTGGATTCCGTAAAGGACATGCTCCAGAAAATTTAGTTAGACAAAAAATCGATCACGCACGTGTGATTAACGATGCGATTGATATGTTGTTACAACCCGCTTATGAAACAGCTTTAGATGAAGAAAAGATTATGCCATTTGCTCGTCCAAACCTTGAAATTACCAAAGTTACCGACGATGAAATGGAAGCTAAAATCTCCATTATTGTTGCTCCAGAAGTTGAATTAGGCCAATACAAAGGTTTACACGTTGAAAAGACCGCAGTTGAAGTTACTCCAGAAGAAATCGATGCGGAAATTGCTAAATTAGCTTCTGATAACGCTGAACTCATCACCAAGACCGGTGAAGCTGCTTTAGGTGATACCGTCGTAATCGACTTTGTTGGTTATGTCGATGGCAAAGCCTTTGATGGTGGTGCCGCCAACAACTATTCCTTAGAATTAGGCTCTAATTCCTTCATCCCAGGATTTGAAGATCAAATCGTTGGTATGAAAGAAAATGAAGAAAAAGACATCCAAGTCAAATTCCCAGAAAATTATGTTCCAGAATTAAAGGGCAAAGATGCTACTTTCCATATCGTTCTCCACGAAGTTAAAGAAAAGAAAGTTCCAGCTATCGATGCTGATTTCGTTAGCGAACTTGCTTATGATGGCGTTGAAACCGTTGATCAATTAAAGACCAAAGTCGAAAACGACATTCGTGCTCGTAAAGAACAAGATGCTAAAAATGCCTATTATGAAGCTTTAGTCAAGCTCATTCGTGATGGTTCCAAGATTACCATTCATCCACAAATCATCCATGATGAAGTAGAAGCGATGAAAGAAAACTTTGCTAACCAAGTTCAACAAAATGGTTTAACCCTTGAACAATATTATCAAATCACTGGTCAAACCCCAGAAGATGTTGAATCTAAAATGGCTGTTGATGCGGAAATCAATATCCGTAGCGTCTTAGCCTTAGAAAAGATTGCTGAAGTTGAAAATCTCCACGTTACCCAAGAAGAAGTTGACTTCGAACTTGCTAAGATTGCTCAACAATACAGCATGGAACTTGAAAAGGTAAAAGAAATCTTAAAACCACAAATGTCCAGCTTCGCTCGTGACATTCAAAATCGAAAGATTAGTGAATTCTTACTTGCTAATAATGACTAGAGAAAATGCTTGCATTTTCTCTTCTTTTCTATAGGAGGTGAAAAGTTATGAATACCGAAGAAACCTTACGCTTACCTTTATTAGTAACTAGAGGTATGGTCCTATTTCCTAATATTGTAGTGACCATTGATGCCGCTCGTCCTTTTTCCATGAAGGCGATTGAAATTTCCCAAAACGAATGCGATTCGCTTCTTTTAATCTCGGCGCAAAAAAATCCTGATGATGCCGAACCAAAAAGTGAAGATATCTATGATATCGGTGTCGTTAGTAAGATTATTTCATGCTCAGATCAAAAGGGCTACTTACGCATCAAAGTGAAACCTATTTCTAGAGTACAAATTACTTCTTTTTCTACGGAAAATGGATCTTATGTTTGTGATGCAAAACCTGTAGATAGTATTATGGGTGAGCATAAAGAAGAAGTAGCGCTTGTGAATAACATTGCGCA
>ULLM01020772.1_pt1 | contig 9653 bp, 5 predicted proteins | sample 1951431 | NCBI WGS metagenome assembly ULLM01 (sample SAMEA4835528, study PRJEB28245) | human gut metagenome | biome: gut microbiome; material: fecal sample | place: Denmark | collected 2008
AGTAAAAAAGCCATTAACCGCTAAAAAGACTGACAAAATTTATGAGTGGAATTGGCATAATTTAAAATTATTATTAGAAGGAAAACGATAAGAGGAGGAAAATAATATGAGAAGATATAATTTATTTATTAGCCATTCATGGTCATATTCTGAAGACTATGAAGCATTGATTGATTTATTAAAAAACACACCATATTTTGACTTTTATGATTATTCAGTTCCTTATGATGATCCTATTGAAATCCGATCTATGAGAAACTATAATCAAATTTTAGAAAATCGAATCCGAGAAAAAATGAAAATATGTAGCGCTATAATAGTTTTAGCAGCTGTATATGCAACATATAGTAATTCAATAGAAATGGAAATCAAAATAGCTAAAGAATTAGGAAAACCTATCATTGCTGTTGAAAAATGGGGGGCTTTGAGAAGTTCAACAAGAGTTATAGTGGCTGCGGATAAGATTGTAAAATGGAATGGGAATTCTATAACTGATGCTATCAAAGAGGTTTGTGTATGAGAAAAGCACTAATTATTGGGATAAATGATTACCCCCAAAATAAACTTAGAGGATGTAAAAATGATGCGATTTCAATCCAAAAGCTCTTAAATGAAAATGAAGATAGCAGTCATAATTTTGATACAATGCTCTTGTTGGATGAAAAAGCTACATATGAAAAAATTCAAAAAGCATTGGACAAATTGTATGAAAATGATGATGAAGTCACTATATTATATTTTTCCGGACATGGATATGATGATAATAAAGATGGGACATTTGTAACAGTTGATATGAAACCAATCTTATTTAAAGATATTATGTCAAGAATTTCGATGACAAAATGTAAATATAATATTGTTTTTTTGGATTGCTGTCATTCAGGCAAAATGGGGAATTGTTCAGCAATTGGTGATAAAACAGTTTTAAGTAATAATACTGTAATATTAACAGCATGTAGAGAAAATGAGGGTGCAATCGACGAAATTTTAAGTGGTCATGGAACTTTTACAAATCTTTTAATTGGTGCTCTTCAAGGAGGAGCGAGCGATTTGTTAGGAAGAATAACTCCTGGAAGCATTTATGCATATATTGACCAGGCGTTAAGTTCGTGGCAACAAAGACCGTATTTTAAGGCAAATGTTTCTGCATTTGTATCATTACGATCAGTAAAGTCGAAAATTCCAGTAGAAGATTTAAAAAAGGGTATGAGTTATTTTCCTACTGCTGATTCCGAATATGAACTTGATCCTTCTTATGAAGACACAAATGTAAAGAGAAACCATTTGCATAAGTCAATTAAACCATATGCCAATAAAACAAATGTAGCAATTTTTAAGATTTTTCAAAAAATGAATCAAAATGGTTTGTTAATTCCCAAAGATGAAGACTATATGTATTTTGCTGCAATGCATAGCAAAAAGATAGTTTTAACGGAATTGGGTAAGCATTATTGGAGGCTTTGCAAAAAAGAAAGGATATAAGATTATAGAGATAATAAATTTATAAATATTTAGTTTATGAGTATGAATTTAAAATTTACAGGAGAATTACTATGAAAATAGTTTCAGTTATAATACAGAATTTTAGAAAACTGCTTAATTGTCGAATTGATGTTGGTGAAAAAACCACTTTATTTGTTGGCGCAAATAATAGTGGGAAAACTTCAGCAATGGATGCTTTGGCAAAATTTTTAGCGAATCGTAGTTTTTGTTTTAATGATATAACAATATCAAAACGTGCAGATATAGAAAAAATTGGAGAAAAATGGCAACAAAAAGATTTTTTACCACCAAATGATCTATTAGATTGGGAGTCGATAGTTCCAAAAATGGACATTTGGTTAAATGTAAATGCTGATGAATATCAGTATATTTTTAATCTAATTCCAACATTAAATTGGGAAGGAGGATTATTGGGAGTTCGATTAGCGCTATTTCCCAAAGATATTAGCAAATTGTTTTCGGATTATCAGGAAGCATATTTTGCTTCTCCAACAAATGATTCCATAAAACTTTTCCCAAAGGATTTATGCGATTTTCTTGGTAGGAAGATTGGTACATATTTTTCTATTAAAACCTATATTCTCGACCCAAAAGAATTTGAAAAAAATAAAATCCAAGATACTCCTTTCGACTCAGAATGTACAGTTGATAATCCTTTAAAAGGAGTTATAAAAGTTGATATGATTGATGCACAACGAGGCTTTTCCGATCCAGATCATTTAGATAGCGGAAATACGAGAAAACAACTTTCTGAACAAATGAGAAATTATTATGAAAAACATCTGGATCCAGAAAAAAGTCCAACGTTAGAAGACTTAGAAATGTTAGGGAAAGCGGAAGAAGCTCGTGAAGTTTTTGAAAAAGGAATTATTTCAAAATTTGAACCAATTATAATGGAATTAGAAAAGTTAGGTTATCCTGGTATTAATAATCCAAAAATTACAATTACTAGTAAAGTTGAAACTGAAGATACTTTAAAGCACGATTCAGCAATACAATATGCACTGAGTAAAACAGACGATAGTTTAAAGCTACCTGAAAAATATAATGGATTAGGATATCAAAATCTTATTTCAATGTTTTTTGATTTGATAAGTTTTAGAGATGATTGGATACATGTTGGAAAAGCAAAGAGCAAAAATATGACAATTGAACCGATTCATTTAGTGTTAATTGAAGAACCGGAAGCTCATTTGCATATCCAAGTACAGCAAGTATTTGCTCGTAAAGCATATGATTTTTTAATTAAGGGTGATTTTCTTGAACAAAATTCAAATTTTACAACGCAATTGATTATAAGCACACATTCTAGTCACATTGCTAGAGAGATTAGTTTTGAGGACTTACGCTATTTCAAGAGACTTGTTGATGAAACGACTTGTGGAGTAGCAACTTCTAAGGTGATTAATTTGTGCGATGTTTTTGGAAACACGGCTCAAACAAATAAATTTATTACGCGATATATTCAAGCAAATCATTGTGATTTATTTTTTGCCGATGCGGTTATTTTAGTTGAAGGTTCGGCTGAAAGAATGCTTATTCCTCATTTTATACGATATAAGTATCCTAAATTGTATCAAAGTTATATAACAATTCTTGACATTAATGGCCGGCATATTCATCGCTTATCTCCTTTAATTGAAAAATTATGTATGCCTTCGTTAATTATCACTGATTTAGATCCCATTGAAGAAAATAGTCTTAAATCCGCAGTTCCAAAAAGAAAAAAGAAATTGAAAAGTGGAAATTATGCAATAACAGAAATATTTATTCACAAGAAAAATTTAGATGAATTGTTAGACCTTCCAAGCAAAGAAAAGGTCATAGAGTATAAAACTCCTTATCATTTTCAAATCCGAATAGCCTATCAAACACCTATTAAAATTTTTTTAAAGGGAAAACAAAAAGAGGCTATAGCTAGAACTTTTGAAGATGCGTTAATTTATTCGAATTTGCCACTTTTTGAAGCTTATAATCCTTTAGAAGATTCAAGTGGACTAATTGGAAAAATAAAAGAGATATTTGAGGGTGATTGTAAAAATATTCATAAGAAAATTTATGATTTATTGCATAAAAATAATTTTGATAAAGCGGGGCTTGCATTAGATTTAATCTATGAAATGAATCCAGAGGAGCTTTCAATTCCTTTTTACATTAAAGAGGGTTTAGATTGGCTTCAAAACTATTTATATCCGGGGGAAGAAAAAAGTGAGTGATACTATAGAAATATTAAAAGAAAAATATGATGATCATAGAGATGATCATGTTGACGAAGAAATAAAAGAGTGTTTTTCAAAAGATAATCCAAAATCATTTTTTGTTTTTGCTGGGGCTGGCTCCGGAAAAACGAGGAGTTTAGTCAAGACTCTTAATTTTTTAGAAGAAAAATTTGGAGATTGGTTTAGAATAAATCAAAAGCAAATTGCTGTAATAACTTTTACGAACGCTGCTTGTGATGAAATATCTAAACGTTTGCAATATAGATCTATTTTTTGGATTTCTACAATCCATAGTTTTATATGGGAATTAATTAAAAATTATCAAAAAGACATTAAAGAATGGCTGATACAATCATTAGAGAAAGAAATAACAAAGCTCAAAGCAGAAATGGAGTCTGCTCGAAATAAAGAATCAAAAAAGGAAAAAATTGATAGTAAAAAAAGACGCTTAGATGTGGTTAAGAGTTTGACAAAGTTTACATATAATCCTAACGGCGATAATTTAGGTACTGAATCTCTTAACCATAATGAAGTTGTAAAAATGGGATCGGAATTTATTTCTACAAAAGAAACAATGAAAAAAATTATAATTTCAAAATATCCTATTATTCTTATTGATGAGAGTCAAGATACTAAAAAAGAACTTGTTGATGCCTTCTTTTCCTTATATGAAACCTATAAAGATAAGTTTATAATTGGTATGTTTGGAGATACAATGCAAAGAATCTATATGGATGGAAAAGAAAATCTTCATCAAATCATACCTGATGATTGGGCAAAACCAGAAAAGGTTATGAACCATCGAAGTGCAGTTCGAATTGTGACTTTAGCCAATGATATTAGACGAACGATTGATAATCAACAACAACAATATCGAAGTGATGCAGAAAAAGGAACAGTAAGATTATTTATTGCATCTTGTGATTCTAATAAAGAAGAAATTGAGCAGAAAGTAAAAATAATTATGGCAAAAGAGGCAAATGATGAGAAGTGGCTTGATGATCAAGAAAATAAGATACTTATCTTAGAACATCAAATGGCAGCTGCGCGCCTAGGTTTTTTAGAGCTGTTTCTACCATTAAGAGTAACTTCTCTTGATACCTCTTTAAGAGATGGTACGATTCCTGAACTCTCTTTTTTATCACATGTTATTTCTCCTTTAGTTTTAGCTTATAAAGAAAACAATGATTTTGAAGTTTTTAAAATTCTAAAAAAATATTCACCATTGTTAGATAAAAAGAGATGGGAAGAATGTCCAGATGATCAAACAAACGTACTAAAGGCTGCAAATGAAGCATTTTTAACACTGATGAAATTATGGGAGAATAATGCGGATCCTATCTGTATAGATATATATTGTTCTATACAAAAAACAGGATTATTTGCATTAAGCAATCGTACAAAGGATATATTAGATTTTACAGAGCAGAGTTCTGAAGATATAAAGGCATTCAAAAAGGCGTTATCTGTGCCATTTAGTATGCTAGAAAAATATGCAAAATATGTTTCCGATAATACAGAGTTTGCCACACATCAGGGCGTAAAAGGACTGGAATTTCCTAGGGTGATTATTATTATGGATGATAAAAGTCAAAAAGGAAATACTTTTAGTTATGAAAAACTTTTTGGGGCCATTCCACAAAGTGCAACCGATATAAGAAATATAAGCGAAGGAAAAGATAGTTGTATAGCAAGGACAACTCGTCTTTTTTATGTTGCCTGTACAAGAGCTCAAAAAAGCTTGGCTATAATCGCCTATACTCAAGATTGCGAAAAAGTAAAAAGTACAGCTTTGAAAAATAAATGGTTTATAGAAAATGAAATTCAAATTCTATAATAATATTTCTAATCTCATCAGCAAATAATTAACAAAAAGAATAAAAAATATGATATTATACTTTTAATAGGAGAAAATAAAATGGATATTTCTAGAGTTCTATTAAAAGCAAGCTACCATAAAAAATGGGTAGATATAGAATACAAAAGTGATGGCAGTGATGTTATCACTCGTTATTGGATTGCCATAAAAGACTATAGAAAATATTATAAAGAAGGAAAACCTGTCATTAAACTCAAAGTAAAAATGTTTAATGTCGCTATGGAAAATAGCTTAATTGATGGTGAAATCTATCTTGATCGTATTCTTTCTTGTGTAATAAAAGAGGGTACATATTACGCTGATACGGTAAATATGGATGGAAAAACGGATATTGATGAAGTTTTTCCATGCTCAAGTCAAGAATCACAAATTAATTTATTAGAGTATTTTTTAGATTGTAATCAATTAGATTCAACGCCATATATTTCTCAATTTTTATTAGTGCTAGGTATTGATCAAGATACCCTTTTAGTGGATAACTGCTATCATTTAAATGATGATCAATATAAAAATCTAATTCGTCTTTTAGGTAAGAAAAAAGAAAACTCATTTGAGAAAACAATCCATTTAGCGGTTAATGAAATTTCCATTCATACCAATAAAGGATTGTATGTTTTAGCATACAGAAATCTAGTATTTGACTTAGAAAGACATGTTTTACTATCTTCTGGCCCAATTATTGCCAACAAACGATTTGCTATTAAAGATAAAGATGGAAATATCAATCAAGAATTTTCAGCTGAAAAATTTTTAGATGAAGAAGATTGTGCACTTTTAGATGATATCAATGTAACAAAAGATAAAATTAAAGATGCATTAATGAAAAATGTTCGTCCGGGTGAAGTGGATGATGCCCCACATATTTTTGCTTTAAGTTATAATCAATCCTATTTAGGTAATGAATATAATGCCATTCAAAGAATGATAGAAGATCATAACTTAACCTATCCCTTAAAATGTTTCTTTGGTCAAGTAGTTGAAAAACCAAAAAGAACAGCAACTCTTCCAATTTCCATCATTTCACCCGCTAACTTGGACCAAATGCTAGTAATCTATAAGGCTTTGAAATTTCCTACTACCTATGTTCAAGGACCACCAGGAACAGGTAAAACGAAAACGATTGTAAATACGATCATCAGTGCTTTCTTTAATAATAAAACTATACTAGTTTCTACGAATAACAATGTTCCTTTAGATGGTATTTATCATAGCTTAAGTTCATTAAAATATCGAAATGAATATGAAACCCCATTCCCGGTTTTACGTTTAGGAAATGATGAATCTATTTTAGATACATTATCTAATATTCTTTCTTTAATCGATAAAGCAAAAGTCATTCGTTCAGATGAAGAACAAATAAAAAAAGTAAAAGAACGCTTTATTAAAAAGAAAGATCAACTTCGTCGTTTAATGGAGGATTATGAAAAAAGACTCGATTATACAGAGCGAAAAGAATTATTAGAAGACCAAGTGGTACAAAGTGCTTTTTCTTTAAAAAGATTGCAGGTTATTGACCCACAATTAGAAAAGATTAATGGCGTACTATCAAGTTTAAATAATATAGAAGATGATAACGAAGAATTAAAGACTTGGATGCAAGTGGATAAAGATATCGTTATGTATATTCACTTTGAATCAGCAAATAGAATCAAAAAATTAAGTCAACCGAAATATAAAGACTTTATGGATATTCTCTTATTAGCGGATGAAAAAGAGCGGTTAAAACAATTTAAATCATTCATTCAAAATGACGATAACTTAGAACTTCTTTTAAAAGTATTTCCAGTTATTTTAACGACGAATATGTCGGCAGGGAAAATTGGAACACCTTCTCCTCATTTTGATTTAATTATTATGGATGAAGCAGGGCAATGTAGTGCCGCTCACGCGTTAGTGCCAATTTTACGAGGAAGAAATCTTCTTTTAGTGGGTGACCCTAATCAATTAAAGCCAGTGATTATGCTCGATAGAAGAACAAATGAAACGTTAAAAGAAAAGTACAATATTGATGATACTTACGATTATCGAGAAAATTCAATTTTAAAAATGTTCTACACAAATGATGTGATTAGTGATTTGATTCTTTTAAGAACACACTATCGTTGTCACCCTAGCATCATTGGTTTTAATAATGCCATGTTTTATAATAACCAACTAAAAGTTGCCACAAAAGATGAAGAACAAGAACCACTTGAATATATTGAAATGGCTAAAAGTAATGTGGTAGAAAAAAGAAATACTTCGGATGAAGAAGCTACTTTTATTGTTTCATATTGCGCTATGCATCCTGAACAACAAATTGGAGTAATTACGCCATTTAAAAATCAAAAACAATTAATTGATCGATGTTTACAAGATGCTGGTATTTCTGATCGTGTTTCTTGTGGTACCATTCATGAATTCCAAGGTGATGAAAAAGATGTCATCATCTTTTCCACAACCATTTCTAAAAACACTTGGGCAGGTACCTATTCATGGTTAAAAGATAACGACGAACTAATTAATGTAGCAACTTCTAGAGCTAAACACAAATTACTGATGCTAGCAAATGCAAATTCAATTGAAACACTACATAATGAGGTAAAATCATCTTCTGATGATCATTTTTATGAGTTATATCAATACATAAAGAAAAAAGGTGCATATCATGTTCCCTTTGTTGAAAAATTTGGAAATAGAGCAACAGGTTTAAAACCATTTTCAACGATTCTTGAAAAAGCTTTTATGGACAATTTAGCGCAAGTAATTTCTACAAATAACGATGTCGATATTGTTTTCCAAAAAGAAGTACCTGTTTCTTCTTTCTTTACATCCGATGATCAAGATGAAGTAAATACCATTTTCTTAGAAGGAAGATTTGACTTTGTTCTTTTTAGAAAAGATACAATGATGCCTATTTTAGCTATTGAATTAAATGGAGAAGAACATACCAAAGATGAAAGCGTGCAAAGAAGAGACGAAAAGAAAAAAGCGTTATGCCAAAAACATGGTTTTAATCTAGTCTCAATTGAAAATACATATGCACGTCGATATGGGTATTTAAAAGAAACATTATTCTCAATTTTGTTTAAAGAGAAAAAGTAGAAAATTTAAAAAAGTTAGGAGTGAATTTTGATGAGTGATAACTTTCAATCAGAAATAGATTTATTAAATAGAAAAGATATTATTGAACAATTAGCAAAGACAATTGAATTTTTAAATTCTAAAGAATTTTCTCCATCTTTTGCAATTGATGGAACTTGGGGATGTGGTAAAACATGGATTATTAAACATTTAGAACAAAAACTTGAAGAAAAAGAAACTATTTGTTTTTATTATAATGCTTGGGAAAATGATTATTATCAAGAGCCATTGGTTGGAATAATCGTTTCTTTAAAAAATCAAATTAATTCTAAGAAGAATAAATTGACTAAATTTTTGGGCTCAGCTGGACAAACTGCTATTAGTGCTTGCCTTTCCATCTTAGAAACAGCAATGGACACTGTTCTCGGAACGAATCCGATTTATGCTTTAGGAAAAAAAGCATATAAGAATTTTAAAAGCAAAATGAAGAAAAATGATTCAGAAATTGATAAATTTGTAGGACTTAAAAAGGCATTAAAAGAAATAAACAAAGCAATTGAAGAATTAGCGGTTAAGAAAAAAGTAGTTATAATTGTTGATGAATTAGATAGATGCTTACCTAAATTTGCGATTCAAACATTAGAAAGATTGCATCACTTAATAAATAATTGTGATAAGATCACAGTTATTTATGCCATAGATAAAAATCAATTAGCTAAGACAATTGAAAATATTTATGGCAATAATACGAGTGTAGAAAAATATTTGGAAAAATTCATTCAGTTTACTATCACCATAGATAAGGGTGATTACACATCGTTTAGTGAGATTCCTGAATTCAAGTCGATATTAATGAAATATAATACAAACGATAATGTTGGATTTAGTGTACAGTATAATAATATAATGAATTATTTTTCTATTAGAGAAAGATTGGAATTTATTCATAAATTATCAGTAATTGATATGTTTTTAAATAGCAGGGAAGA
>ULLM01014688.1_pt1 | contig 9496 bp, 5 predicted proteins | sample 1951431 | NCBI WGS metagenome assembly ULLM01 (sample SAMEA4835528, study PRJEB28245) | human gut metagenome | biome: gut microbiome; material: fecal sample | place: Denmark | collected 2008
CAACAATGTTGGTTGTTCCTGCACCAACAGCGGTGATTGTGCCATCTCCTGATACAGTGGCTACTTTATCGTTTTCTGTCAAAAATCCGTAACTCTTGTCGTTAGCGTTTTCTGGTAAAACAGTAACCGTAGTTTTTGTTGTGTCCCCAACAAATAAGGTCGTCTTTTCTGCTGTGATTGATACAGATTCAACGTGAACAATCGTTGGAGTCGTTGGTTCAGGTGTCTCTGAGGTTGTTGGTGTCACTGTAGTTGTAGGGGCACCCGTTGTAGGATTATTTGATGTTGTTGGAGTTGGTTTATTTCCACAGCTTACCAAACCAGCGGTTAACATCGTCACTGCAACGAAAATAGGCATAAATTTCTTTTTCATTGTTTTTCTCCTTTCTTTTTAAAAATCAATTTTTAGAAATTTTGCATCCATCTTTTAATTGAAGAAATATTGAGGCATTCTTTCCGTTTTCGTCTTGTAATCTTCGACGAAGTGAGGAATATTTCCTGCTTGTACACGTTTAATACCCATCTTGGTTCTTTCAGCATCAGCTACGACAATAGCCATATCAATTTGCTTACCAGCATCGATCTTCGCTTTGAATTCAGGAGCATAGGTAAATGGAATGAGGACTTCGCCAACATATCCATCCGATGATGTCGTGAATGAAGTTTGAATCATATTACTGTTTTGTGCGTAAACTGTTTTTGATCTGGTTCTTCCTATTGCTAAATAGTTGCTACTTGACCAAGTTGGTGCAAACGCGACTTGAAGGACGCCTTCATCTTCATAATCTTTATAGATTTGCATATCGGCACTTGGTAAATCGACGACAGTAGACATGAATAACTCTACACAGTCACCTAACCAGAAATCATTTACTGTTCTTACATCAAGAAGGTTATCAAAGATATCGAATGCAAAGTAAATTCCTTTATCATCCCATGTCATCTTTAACTTATTGATGCCAAAGTGATCGCTGAGTTCGGCGAGTGTACGTTCGGTGCCTTCTGCATCAGATACACCATCGATAGCTATATCTAAGGCGTTAGCATCATCCCAATCGGAAAGATTTCCGTCAATGGTAATCGTCTTGGTTGTTTTGGCAACTTGGACGATTGGGCCTGCTTCGCCATTTTCACGTTCTTTAATATTTATGTTATCCATTGCGGTCACATCACTTGGGGCGGTCGTGCCTTCAAAGGTTAATCCGCTTAATCCGTTACCTAATGTGTAGTTACTATAGTTTCCCTGAATGGTCACATCCGTACAATTGGTGAGTTGGAAAATCGTATTCATCGCATCACCAGAAGGTTGTGTATAACTCGTTTCATTAAATAAGTTGTCTTTTACTGTTGAAGAACCAACACCACGGAAGGAAACAGCAGCGTTACCATTTCTGGAAATAAAGTTATTTTCAATCAACATGTCATGCATGGTTCCTTTAGGTGCAACCGAGCCATTACTAGCAATTGCAAAAACAGAGATATCTCCATATAATGGTCCTGGTTTGGTATAACAGTTACCAATAAATTTATTGTTTTTAACGGTTGTGCCTTGCGCCAAAGTGGCTTCATTAAATTTGTCCATTGCTGAAGCAATTTGTAAGGACCCATGTCCAACATACATAAAGGCATTATTTTCAATTACAGCGTTAGGAACTTGTACTAATACACCACGATTTCTCTTATTTCTTACGATATTATTAGAGAAGACAAAGTCTGGAGTATCCGAGACAAAGGTAACACGGCATGTTCCCCATTCACTGGCGCCAGATAATCTTTCTTTCACACCGAGTTTATAACCAGAGGCGGTTTTTTCAATACTGTTAATGGTATAGTATCCTGCACTTGGGTTGTGTCCTTCAAAGGTTTGTTCATCATAAATTTGAACTTTATCGCCGATTTCAGGTTCTTTAATACCACCCGAAATTTTATTCACACTAATCCAACGTTCAGAGCCTGTTCCAGTTTCCACTAATTTATACCAGAAACCATATTTGATGTTTAAAGCATCGTCATGAGAATATTCAATTAAAGAATTCGTAATATGAACATCACCATGTAATAAACTAAAGTGCATGGCATCCGCAGTGGCTGTCATTAAGGCATTACTGCCCTCTTTTACTTTTAAAGCAAAGCGGTTCACATATAAATTCGTTGATGTTTGGGCTACTAATCCCATACCAGATGCATGGTACATTTCTACATTTTCCAAATAAATATTTTCCGCATTACCAATATTAATGCCAACAGCGTCATATTGAGAGAATTGGACAGATACTAAAGTGCCATTTCTTGGGCGAGATTTGCCACCCGTTGAGAAGTTCACTTTTAAAGTATAGACATTAGAAGCACTCTTAGTAATTTCATAAGAACTAAAATCATCTACTAAGAAGTTACCGCCATCTAAAGGTGTCTTTGTGTTTTGATTAAATTCCACCCAAGAACGAATACGAGGTTTGCTCATTTTTGCTTCAATCGTTTCCATTAGTGGATTAAATTCTGAATCAACTTCTAAGGTTAAATAGTTATCATCATAAACGTTTCCATCAACAACTTTTCCCGTCAAATTAGAAGGAAGAATGGTATCAAAATTGATATCGTTGAAATGGACATTCTTACAATCCGTAATGTTAAGATATCCTTTCCAACTTAGATCTTTGGTTTCAATCGCAATCGTGGTATTATTTCCTTCAAAATAAGTTCCGTTTAATCCCGAAAGAACGAAAGCCTTATCGGAAGAAGATAAATAGGCTTCCACATTTAAGGTGCCACCTGGAAATTTGATTTTGGCAGTTTTACCTGCATCGTTTAAAGCTTTTGCTTTGTAGATTGCGGTTTGAATTTTATAGTAGTTATTGAGTTCAGTAACATCGGTAAAATAAGCATTCACATCGCTTAAAGCAATGCTTTCTACCAAAATAATGTTATCTGCACCAACTTCACTATCCGCAATTGTTGCGTATTTTTCTACGATTAATTCTTGGTTTACGCCAACCGCTCCACCATTAGATAAGCCATATTTTTCCTTGCTACTTAATTGGCTATTGCTATAAGGTGATGATTCTAAAGCCGCTGCATAATCCTTAATATCTAGGTTGGAGTAAGGATTATTTTCTAAAATTTGAAGCGTAAGTGTTCCTTTTACCCCATTATCTTCTGCTGTAGCGGTAATGGTTACAGTTCCTACTTCTTTAGCGGTAACTACACCTAAAGAAGAAACTTCTGCTTTTTCATTATCGCAAGAATAAGTTACTTTTTTGTTCGTTGCATTCGCAGGTAAAACTTCTACATTTAATTGTAAAGTTTCGCCAACTTTTATAGTTGATTCACTAGCGGTAAGATTCACCGTTTCTACATGTACTTCTTCCACCACAGTTGTAGAAGATGTTGTAGGTTTATCGGTTTTCCCACACGCAGTGACGCCAAGAACAAACAACATGGAAATCGTCAAAGGAATCGCGTATCTTTTTTTCATTTTCTATGCCCCTTTCTTTTCGTTATCTTTTTCAACATAGTTCGTGCAATCTACATTGCTTGATAATGTAATATCGAGCGTTGTGTAGAAGACGTTATTAGAAACATTGACATCACTTGAGCCAACGACTCTAACCAATAATGAAGAGACTTTTTTCGTATAATGAATCAAATTGTTATGAACTTTGGTACCTCCATTTGCAAGTAGCCAAATCGCATTGCCTGATCCGTTATAGAAGTAATTGTTTTCCACTTCAACACCTTGAATGGTGCCACTTGTATAATCAGAAGTGCCATTTCCATAAGCAAAGATAGCTAAGTCTGTGCCCATGTTGTTCAAGAATTTGTTATTAGCGATGAGAATGTTCTTTGGTACGATAGCTTCTCTAAAAGTATCGTTGACCGCTAAAACTTGAATTGGTCCCATCACAACATTTTGGAACGTACAATTGGTAATTTCAGAATAACGGGTTTGTAATAAAATACCCCGGTTTCTTTTATTTTCAATAATCGTATTGTTGAGTTTCATTCTTGTGGATTTTGTATCATTTCCTACACATAATCCCTCAACAATCTTTTTTGATGGACGTTTATCCACTGTAAATGTAAAGCTTGTTCCTTGTTTGACTACATCCACAATTTTGAAAGTGTCGACAAGTCCCATGACTTCGGTATCATATACATCAATGGTATCGCCCACTTCATAGTTACTAATTGGACATTCGTTTTGCGTTTGTGAAACACTGATTTCTCTAGCGCTTGCATTAACATCTGTAATCTTTAAATAGAAAGATTTAATGTTTAATGCATCATCATGGCTTCCCGCCAAACGGCAGTTCGTGATTTGTAAATCACCTTCAACGCCAATCGTGTGAATGATATCCGCAGTGCAAGTCATAATTCTTGCGGAGCCTTCTTTAGGAGCATAGCTTACATGGTTTAAATAGAAGTTTTTACCGCGATCTGCTCTAAGTCCCATACCACCTGCTACATAAACATTCACGTGTTCCATGTAGACTTCTTCACAATCTTGGAAATAGAATCCAAAATTGTCATACATGGTATAAGCAAAGGAAACCATTTTTCCTATAACCGGCGTTTTATACGTGTCCCATACAAATTTTTGATTGATGGTAATCGCAAGTTCTCGATTGGCATTATCATATGAAACACCAAAAATACCTTTATATCCCGTATTGGTACTTCCCGTTGGGGTGTTATATACTAAGTTTCCATTTCGATCAGGAACATACTTTCCTGTATTTTCATCCAAATAGCATTCCATATAAGAACCGTATTTGCCTTCCCAATTGGTGTAAAGGCTTTGGGTTAAGTCAAATTCTTGAGGAACATCTATATAAACAACAGTAGAGCCACTGCCCTCGGTAAAACGTTTAATTTTACCAGCAATGGTAGGCGAATATTTCATATCGAAATTAATGTTAATGATATGAATGTTTTTCGCCGCTCTTGCATCAAAATAGGTACCCCAACCAGAATAGACAAAATTGGTATTATCTTCACCGACTAAATAAAGGTCTTTGATGCCTACAGTATCAACTTTAGCAGAGAACGGATAAGTTCCACTTTTAAATTGAATAATTTTATTACCTTCAACGCTTTTAATGCTATTTAAGAAAAGTGAAAGCGTGCCTGAATTGTTAATTGCATTTTCAGTGATTCCTAATTCTTCAGCTAGATAAATCGTTCCTTCTTTGGGAACCTCATCTACCCATTCGTTTTCAAAGCGTTCTTTATCAACACCCACAATGGAAGGATTGGACAGTCCCAGATTTTCTTTAAAACGCATTGGGTTCGAATACGGACTACCATTTAAAAGTTTTAAAGCATCACTTGTATTCATTTCAGGTCCCTCTACTGTCGAAGTCGATGGCTCTGGTGTTGACGTAGATGGCGTGGGAGTCGTATTGGAAGATGGTTCCGACGTAGTTGGTGTTACCGATGTTGTCGGTTCTACACTCGTCGATGGCTCTTCAGTATGACCACAAGCCATTAAAGTTGTGGAAGCTAAGGCAAGAAGAAATAAAGCTTTTTTTCTTGTTGATCTCATAACTTATTCTCCTTAAGCTTTTTTCGCTTTGTAGCGTTCTAAAGCTGCATTATAGTAACCAAGAAGCTCATCGGCTTTATAGCCTTTTAAAGCATTAATAAATTTATTCCAGCTTGCATCATCATTAGGATCACAATTCTCTGCTCCACGAACATAGCAAGATTCTAAATAGATTAATTGTGGGTCAAGTGCCGCTTTAATCGTGCTAATAGCGTCATATTCAGCACCCGTCATCTTAATTTCACCTGGTTCAGGTCTCTTTAAGTAAGGAACATAAATTTGTGACATTTTATTTAATTCACGAATGATATCATCGTTCATTTTTTCAACGAAGTCTTTGGACCAATATAAGGCCGAAGCACTGTTAACGTTTGGTGTGATTGTCGCGCGGTATTGCTCTTGATTACCCGTCCAAGTTTCAGGGACATGGAAAGTCCAAGAAGTATGCGCATCATCATCCCAGGTCCAGTTTTCACCTTCAACACCATAAGAGATTAGTTGTTTGCCTAAGTCGCTATACATAATATCAATAAGTCTAGCCACTTCTCTTACATAAACAGAATGTTGAGGAATAGACGTTCCATCGGCTTGGAAATATCCAAAGCCAAGTTGTAATGGTGTTCCTGTATAGTAAGAAGAAGTTAAAGGTCCAAAGGTGGTATAATCTTTTTCATAATCATAACCAACAACTAAGTAAGCCGCTGCGCCAATAAAGCAACCTAAACGATTGGCTTGTCCTTTTTGGGCGATTTGCGTATCGGTTTTATTGGAGAATGTATCGTTGTCCATTAAGCCTTCTTTCCATAAAGTATTCATAAATTGTAAATATTTACGATACGCTTCGGTATAAGGCACATAAGTAAATTTTGAATAATCGCTTTCAATTTCGGCGGCTGGTTGAACATAACCATAACTCGCTAAAATGAAATTTCTTAAGTGTTCTAAAGATTTAGAAGTAATAGGAACTTCATCATTTGGATTCCCGTTTCCATTCGCGTCTAATTCTTTAAACGCTCGTAAAACATTTAATAATTCTTCTGCGGTTTTAATCTCATTTGCGTTTGGTAATTTCTTTCCTTTATATCCGCCATAACCATTATTGATTTCATCAATCCATTTTTGGTTAATAAACATTTTAAAGGTTAAATCACGAGCTACGTCAGAAACAGATAAAGTAGAATACATAGTTCCATCATCTAAAGACGCTACCTTCACGGCATCTTCTTTAGAACGATCAACACCAAAGTTGCTTTCTAATCCAGCTTTATAATTTGGCATATAGTTATCGATTAAGTTACCTACTTCAATCTTTTGTCCGCCTACTGTATAAGAATAATTATCATCATTAAATGGAACATAAGCATCATAGCCATTTTCCGCATAACTAACTAATTCCGCAATGGAGTTATTAAATAAGAACAAATCAGGAATGGTAGAACTTGAATTCCAAACACTCGCTCTTGCTCCTGAATAAGAAGAAGTATCTGGTGTTGTAAATTCAAAATTTAATCCCGTTATTTCGGAAAGATAAGTGAACATTCTTTGTTCGCTATATTCAGGGTTACTTGCACTATGAGGGGCAAAAATTTTAATCGTGACTGGTTCTTTTACAATACGATATGGATTATCTTCCGTACCATTGGGTAAAAAGTTATTTGGATCATAATTTGTTCCTGATCCTCCACACCCAACAAGCGCACCTAAAGTTAATAAAGAAACAAGTAAATTAGTAATTGTACTTTTTTTCATATTTTTTCCTCCTTATCCTTTGACTCCGCCAATCGTAACGCCTTTCTCGAAATACTTTTGGAAGAAAGGATAAATGATTAAAAGCGGTAATGAAGAAACAACAATCGTAACATATTTTAATTGCTCCGATAAATTGACATCTGTACCAGAGCCTAATGACGATTCGTTTGAAATTAAGATACTATTTAAAACGTTTTGTAATGGCATTAGCTTCACATCTTGGACATACATTAATGCGTTAAAATAAGAATTCCAGTAGCCGACAACCGCATATAGAATCATAACGGCAATAATCGGTCTACATAGTGGAAGTACAATGCGAGTAAAGATTCTTATGTCTCCACATCCATCAATCATTGCGGCTTCTTGTAATTCCTTAGGAATAGATGATTCCATATAAGTACGAATAACAATAATGTTGAATACGGAAATACAACCAGGAAGAATGATAGCCCACACAGTGTTATACAAATGGAGTTGGTTAATTAACAAATAGGTTGGAATCATACCTCCCGATAAGAACATCGTGAGTACTAAGAAAAGGTTTAAGAATTTTCTTCCTTCAAAATCTTTTCTAGAAAGCGGATAAGCACATAACATTTGGCAGGATACTTGAATAATGGTTCCAATAAAGGTATATTTCACAGAATTCCAGAAGCCACGCCAAATCTTTGCTTCTTTAAAAATGTATTTATATCCACTTAATGTAAATTGTTGCGGAAAAAGGCCAACGTTACCTGCAACAATTTGATCCGGGGAAGAAAAAGAAGAAGCCAGAACATTTAATAAAGGAAATAAGAATAATAAAGCAATAATAGATACGATGACGATAATCACAATGTCGAATACTTTATCGCTTTTTGTGCGTGTAATATTCATGTCTTTCTCCTTTCTACCATAATGAGTTATCGGAAACCTTTTTCGAAACAAAGTTTGCGATACACAAAATGATGATATTCACTACCGAATTGAATAAGCCAATTGCGGTTGCATATGAGAATTGAGCTACCCCTGAAGAGCCTTTAGGGAAAGAAATATTATAAACATACGTTGCGATGATTTCAGAAGAAGAAAGGTTGGTGCTTAATTGCATCAGGTATACTTTTTCAAAACCCACGCTTAAGATATTACCTACAGACATAATAAACATGATAATTGCAAGCGGGATAATTTGGGGAAGATTAACGTAAAGAATTCTTCTAAATCTACCTGCTCCATCAATCGTTGCGGCATCATGTAAGTTTGGATCTACATTAGCGAGCGATCCCATATAAACGATGGACCACCAACCTAAACCTTGCCATAAACCTGAAACGACATAAATCATACAGAAGTAATCAGGGTTTTCCATCAAGTTTGCGGCATTAAAGCCAAAGAAAGCAAATAAACGAGTAAAGATACCGCTATCGGTTTTAAAGAAAGCAAATAACATACCTACTAAAACCGAAACGGAAATGAAGTAAGGCGCATACATGATGGTTTGAATGACACGTTTCACTTTTTTAATACGAACTTCGTTTAAAATTAGCGCATAAATAATAGGAAGAATCGAGTTAAATATAATCGACGCAACCGATAATACTAATGTATTTTTCACAATGGACCAGAAATTAGGCTGTTTCATAAAGGTCACAAAGTGTTTAAAGCCTCCCATGCTTGTCCATGGAGAATTAAAAATACCTTTAAAAGAAGAATAATCTTTAAATGCAATCACTAAGCCGCCTAAAGGTAAATAGTGGAAAATAAGAATATATATAAAAGTCGGAAGCGCCATTACAAAAAGGGCTAAGCCCATCTTTGAATACCATTTTCTTTTGGCCGGCGTTCTTGATAATGTTTCAATGTCCGATTTTGATAAAACAGCTTCCATATCACACTTCTCCTATCTTTACTTTCATTTTAAATGAAAGGGCTATCATTTCACATAGCCTATATTGACATTAAATATATACTTTTTTGACATTTAAAGAAAATGATTGGCAAACATTTCCAACTAATCTTTTTATATTTTTTTCTTTTTCTTTACCTCAACAATTTTTCTTTTTTCTTTGTTTTTATCAATATGTAAACTTATATTCTTGCATTTAATTATTCCTTTTTGTTTCTTTTTTTCATTAAAAGTAATGTAACTTTAACTATTTTATTTAAGGATGCGTTTGGCTAAGATCTCTTACCATATATATACATTATTTAAATTATTTATAT
>ULLM01019128.1_pt1 | contig 9341 bp, 7 predicted proteins | sample 1951431 | NCBI WGS metagenome assembly ULLM01 (sample SAMEA4835528, study PRJEB28245) | human gut metagenome | biome: gut microbiome; material: fecal sample | place: Denmark | collected 2008
TGGTCCTTGCAGCATCTTATCCTTGAAGCCCTCAAAGATTAGCCCCTCTCCACGTTCTCCCAACAGTCCGTAGGCTTCATCACTGATAGGATTATGCACTATTTCCTTTGTCTTCTGCATACGGGTGGTAACGAACATCCTGCCGTTGGTGTATGGCTGTATCTGCTGCCACGTGAGTTGCCTGATGTCGCTCTTCCTCAATCCCGTAAGACAGGCGAAAAGAAAAGCCTTTTTCAGTACCTCTTCCTCACAAGGTGTTTCGGCAAGTCGTATCAGTTCCTCTTGGCTCAAATGTTCCCTGATGGTGGGAATGCATTCGATACGGTCTAAGAAACCGTTGGGGTTTTCCTTTATCTTCCTGTCACGGTAGGCTGTGTGAAGCACGGCACGGAATGTTGACCAATAACCTGCTGCGGAGTTGATATGCAACTTTTGATTGGTGTGGATAGTCTGAGGCGCACTCAGCAGGTACTCCATGAACTTGCGGCACAAGTCCACATCCACCTCCTCAAAGGTGCATTTGCCGTTCACAAACCTTTCAAAGTGCTTGTAAACGTGCTGCCACTTGATGTTTTTACGGTCTGCCAAGCCCTTGAAATAGGCAAGGAAATCGCCTTTCATCTTGGACTTGTCAAAGAAGCCGTTGTTCTCGTTGAAGATGGCTTCATAACGCTGGTTACGTAGGATGGCAGCCTTTTTCATCATGCGTGTGTTGAAATCCCGCTCCTGCTGGTTGGCAGGTTTGGCGAAGATGTAAATCCCCAAGGCTTCACGTGTAATCACCCTCATGGTAATGTTGTCACGGTAGCCGGGATAGTAATCCAAACATAGTGAATACTGTGTCCCGTTCTTAATCTTGCGCTTACGCAAGGTCACTGTCTTGCATTTACTCATATCAATATAATTTTGAAGTTAAACATTTTCGGTGGTGTTTCCGAGTTATCTGCCGCAAAGGAACAACGTGAAATATCCGTGAATACCTCCACGATACTCCATTTTGAAATAATTTCTCGATAAAATAGGTTTTTCACGGTTGTTTGTTCCTTTCTGCCATGACACGCTCCACATCGGAACGCAAAAGCAGGTTTTTCACACCGACCTTTATCTTCTCGATATGCTTCACCTTGACGATATGGCAGATATTGGCAGAGGAAAGCCCGTAAATCTGCTGCACCTGCTCCACGGTGTAGTAGCGTTCATCGTTCACGAGGTCGGTTCTGCGGAGTTCGTCCAGATGGGATTTGGAGTAATAGGTACGTCCGTATTCTCTTTTGGTGGGTATCTTATGGCGGTAGGTGAAGGCACGGAGTGCGGTCGGCTTCATGCCGAACAGTTCTTCCACCTCCTCGGTCAGGAGCCAGTCGGTAATTCCGCTTATATCGACAGCGACACCGAAAAACTCATCTATATGCTTCTTGCTGTAATAGTTCTTTCCTGCGATACGGCAGATGGGGATATGGTTGCGCTTGGCGGAAGTGTAAAGCCACGACTGCTTTACCTTAAAAAGGGTCATCACCTCCTCTCCCGAATAGAAGTCCAACACTTCATCGCTTTCCTTTTCCCTTATTTCTCTTTTGGTTGGTAGGGATGATGAAGCGGACTTTCTCGGTACGAAGGTGCTGCCGGGCAGGATGCGGTGATAGGGATTGCCCTCCAACATCTGCTCGATGTCGGCTCTGCGGATGAATGCCATGCGGTTGCTGATGCGTGAGGCTTTCAGCTTGCCGAGAGCTACGAGTTTGTAAATGTACTGTCGGGAACAGCCCATGAGGATGGCTGCTTTGGAAAAGGTGAGATACTCCTGATGCTGTATCTTCATCAAGGGTTGGGCGACTTTGAAGAGGTTGTTCTTCTGCATCACTCTGGCTCGTTTGGCTTCCGCCTGACAAGCCTCGCTGCAATACCTTTGCATACCGCTCCGGGTTACAAAGGGCTTGCCACAAAATTGGCATTTTTTGGTTGTACTCATACTGCTTTATCGTTTACTCGTTCATTTCTTCAACTATGTATCTCCGAAGTGGTAAACGGGTGTAAACGGCAGTCAACCGTTGTCGCCTTTCTGCACGATGTGACTATTGCTGCATATCGGTGCGGATTTTGTCGCTTATCGTAAATGGTTGTAAACCCTTGTCAACTACCTGCACGATATGACAAAAAATAAGCTCCGCAAATTCTCCACGTCAGAAATATGTATCAAAAATATGTGGAAATTTGGGAAGCGACAAAAAGCAGCCGAAAAGTGTTAATTTATAGAATGTGTTGGTAATTAAAGATTTACGTTTGGATATTTCTGATTGTTTTTGGTTGTTATGAGGTTCTAAATACATCACCGGAATTAATAAAAACAGTACCATCATATGTTCTTGGATTATCAAATGTAAATATTAGAATTATCAACGAAATTAAGCGACACGGGGTATTGATTGATTCTATTGCTGAAGAAATGGCAAGTGGAATATCTTCTGGTGGAGATAAGATATTTAGAATCAGTACAGAAGAATCGGAAGAATTACATCTAGAAAAAGAAATTTTACATAAAGTTCTTGTTGGTGCGGAAATAGATAATTACCTGATTAATGATAAGAATCATGTTATAATCTATACGACAAAAGATATTGATATCTATAAGTATGATAATATCTATAAATATTTATTACCCCATCAGGTTAAGTTATCAGGAAAACGTGAAACAGTAAAAGGAACACTTCCTTGGTGGTGTTTGCATTGGCCTAGATATAAAAAATTATTTGAAGAACCTAAGATCATAATGCGCCAAACATCAGATAGCATTCGTTGCGTTTATGATGATAGTAGTTTCTATGTATTAGATAGTATTCTGGTTTTTAAAAAGAATACGGACCAATATTGCTATAAGTATATAGTAGCAGTTCTAAACTCTACTCTTACAGATTATTTATATAAGAATCTAACTCAAGAAGAAGGACGAACTTTTGCTCAAGTTAAACCAGCTAATGTTCGAAAACTCTATATACCCGATGCTACAATAGAAGAACAGAACCTATTGTCAATATTATATGATTACTTGGTATTCTTAAAGAATCCCAAACAGATAGAACCATTTGTTTCCATAAATTCAATGTTTGTAGATCTATTTGAGAAAATCATAGATGGTTGTGTTTATGAATTATTTTTTAGAGAACACATGAAAGAACGTGAAATAGATATTATGAGCTATCTGTATCAGAAGATCATACCAATAGATGGACTTTCTGATGAAGATAAGAATAATACTATTATTTCTGTTCATAGTAGCATTTTCATGACAGACAATCCTGTGAGAACAAGGCTAAAACTTTTTGTTTCACGCAGTCAAGAATTTCTAAAACCAATAATACAGCATTGATATGGCAGCAATATCTAAAATAAAAATAGACGGATTCAAGGCTTTCCCAAAAGAATTTGAATTAATTCTTGATGGGAAGAATTTACTTATGTATGGTGAAAATGGAAGTGGAAAATCTTCTATTTATTACGCTTTACATGCACTTCTACAAAGTCAATACCACGACAAGGGTGCTATATATTTTGATAAAAACAACCCTGAGAGTCTTGTAAATAAAGATACAACAACAGCAGATCCATATATTGAAATAGAGTTAGAGGGAAGTAATACAAAATATCATTTATCAAAAAATGGATATAAAGAACTTCCCGCACAAGCTATCTCTCCTTTAAGAGATATGAATGCTGAATGTGTTTTTATTAATCATAAATTCCTGTTTAATAGTTTTAGTTTTCGTAACTCTCAATATATAGATCTATTCCCTGTTTTTATTAAAGATATATTACCATTTACATTTACCAATGACGGTTCTAAATATATCAGTGAACTTTATGATGAGGTTGTTGCTAAAATTCAAAGAAGAGGTAGAGGGCGAAGAATTGATCCTGAATACGATAGACTCATTGAAAAATTTAATCAGGAGGTTTTGAGAATCATTGAAATGATTAATCATAAAGATAATATAAATGCTCCATCATTAGTAAGTAATATATATAATAATCATTTCAGAGAGTTAGACGATAGAGAATTATCCATAGAACTCAATTATGAGAATAATCAGGATAAAATTCCTCAACAAGATAAATCTTATTGGTTGAGGTATGGATACAGATATCACCAAACAACTATAGCTCACAGGTTAATAGAAGAATGTGTTAGCAGCAAATTAGAAATTCTGCCCCCTGTTATTAGACTGACAATTAAAGAAAAGAACGATGACGGGACATGGGGTGATATAGAAAAGCCTCAAACACAGCTTAATGAAGCTAAATTGACAGCAATAATTCTATCAATAAGATTCTCATTGTTAGATTTAGTGGCTGCTCCCGATGGTCGATTTTTGGCCCTGGATGATATGCTCATTAGTCTTGATATGAGTAATCGGATGAAAGTTATTAGATATTTACTAGACGTAGTTGCTTCAAAATATACATTATATGTATTTACACACGATAGGCTTTTTTACCATACGTTGAAACGTATAATTGAAACTCAATATAAAAGTTCAGAATGGTTGTTTGGAGGAATCTATATAGATGATTCTATTATGCCAAACGAACCTAATTATGTGCCTGATGATAAAACAAAGATAGAAAAAATTGAGGACGCATATAAATGTCATGACTATTTTCTTTGTGGAATTCTCCTTAGAAAAGAATGTGAATGTTGTTTAAATGAATTGCTACCTGAGTCGTATAGAGTTAAAGAAGAGCCAAGGACAAAACAAAGTATCTCAAAAAATTTGGATGAACTAATAGGTTCACTTGAAGAGTTTTGTCGTTTCGAGAATATTGATTATACTCCATTTAAGGATTTAAAAATATATAAAGATTTATTTTTGAATTCTACTGCCCATAATGATATAACTTCACCATTTTATCGGAATGAAGTTAAAATATGTAAGCAGGCTATTGCATTATTAGCTCAAATAAATAGAGCAAAGACAATAAAATGTAAACAAGATTTCTATTTTGAATATCAAGCTCTAGATGGTAAAAAATGTCTTGTGTCTATGAGAAGGAGAGAACCGATCCAATTATTAGAATACAATGGACAACGGCGCATTTCTTATTATAGCAAATGCGAAATCTGCAAAATAGTAGTAGATGGAACTGATACTGTATTAAACGAAGGATTTGATTCAATATATAAAGCGTATTCTTATGTGTGCCAGAACTATAATTGTCCTTCTAACCTATTATTGCTAGACATATTAAAAGACAGAAATGGTTATTTAAAAGACAGGATATAATGAAAAAACTAAGTTTTGATTCGACACCAACGTTAAAGGGTATTGTATTTCAGTTCCTTGTTGCATTAGATAGATGTTTTGAAATGCATGAAGGAGAGTCTGTTTATATTGAAACGTTTGGTGATGTTTCTGTGTTGGGTGGAGATAATCCTACACAGATTGAATCAAAATGTTATAAAACAGATTTAACTGATTTAGATGAGAATGTTTGGAACACTATTCATAATTGGATGCGAGATAATTTTCCTATAGAAAAGTTTAGTTCATTATTTTTGCTAACAACTCAAAAGGCAGGAAAAAAATCCGAATGGGGAGGTTGGAATAAAAAAGGATTAGAAGATAAATTAAAGACGCTTAATCGCATAAAAGAACATTTTGACACAAAGAAGAGGAAGTCTGAGAAACTGACATCAATGATGGATGACATATTTGATGCATCGAAAAGTAAACGATTGGCAGAAATCGCAAAAAAGCTCTTTATTGATTGTTTGGACACAAATGACGAGCAGTTTTACAAGAGTCTCCTAAACCGAGACAAATCTATTCCCAATATTCAAAAAGAGAAATACATTAATTCTTTACTTGGTTGGATTATCAGACCACAAAAGATTTGGACTATTTCCAATGAAGCATTTGAGAAAGAAGCGCAGGAAATTGCAGAAAAGTTAAGAGAAAATACTGTAGTGTTTCCAGATAAATTAAAATTGAAAGATATAAAACATGAAGAATATGAAGAATATGCATTTGTTAGGAAGATAAAAGATATAGAATATGAAGTAGTTATTCCTGATGCAGTAGGTGACTATGTGCATACGGTTTTATTAATAGAACAAGAACTGAGAGAATCATTAGCGATAAGAACTCAATTTGAAGAATATGAAAATTCTGTAGAAAAACGATATAGAACAGAATATCGTAAGGCAATTAGAAATTGCGAAATAAAAGACACCATGGAAAGATCTCAGGACCTATATGATAATGTAACATTGGCAAACGATGGTACATTTCACACTTACAATTCTGTGCCTTCATATTTTCATAATGGAGTTATGCAAATACTTGCAAATGATAAGGATGACATTGTTTGGCTTTTAAAATAACATAAATATGAGTAAGCTTATTGAAAACATATCCACTCTACAAAGTAATATTTTTATCCTTACGCCGATTCTTGTCTCATTTTATAGGAATCTGCAGCCAAAGAACAAAAATATTCTTTTAGCATATTTTGTATTTCCATTGGTCTTGAACTCTGATTTTTTAAAGAAAATCACTACTATTTCGAGAGCATCTAGACTAAGCAGAATAACAAATGATAAAGAAATAATGGCAGGATTCGAAGAACGGTTCGAATATTTCAAAGATATTACTAATCGCTGTCTTCAATATGCGTTGGAGTGCGGATATATAAAAATAAATGACGATTTGAGTGTAACAGTTTTAGTAGATAATAATCTTCAAACAGATTGCGGATTGTCAAAAAGTCTCAATCTTGCATCGCAACTACATAAAATATTTACACGAAATGTTATAAACACATATTATGCATTTGGAATTTACAGATTATGAGAAGCTATATTAAATATCTTGGTGTAATAGACAAATCAGACAACTGTCATTACATCAGTTTGAAAGAAGGACTTAATATCATAACAGGACGTTCTTCTACGGGTAAAAGTGCGATTATCGAATTGTTTGACTATTGTACGGGCAATTCCGAAAACACGATTCCTGAAGGTGTGATAACTGACAATGCTGAATTATATTTTGTTGTTATACATGCAAAAGAGACATACCTGGTTATTGCTCGTACACAAAATAAAAAATCAACTGAGGCTTTTTATAAAATTGAGACAGATGAAATTGATATTGAACATCTTGATAGAGATTATTTTAAGCAGGAATATTTTGTTCAATTAAAAAGTTTTAGAGATGAGCTTGGTCGATTCTTTGGAATTAACATTTCCGATACCGACGAAAGCGAAGAAGCGTTGAAATTCAAAGCCAAAAAAGGTAGGCCATCATTCCGCAATATGGTTTCTTTCATGCTTCAGCATCAGAATTTGATCGCAAACAAACATTCGCTATTCTATCGTTTTGATGAAAAAGAAAAAAGGGAAAAAGTGATTGATGAGTTTAAAATATTTGCTGGATTCGTTGATCAACAATACTATATTATCAACAGAGAGTTAGAAGAAAAACGCCTAGAATTAGAGAAATTCAACAGAGAGTTTAGCAACTTTGAATCGCAGAAAAACGAAAGGGCTATAAAGATTGACGGGCTCAGAGCTGAATATCTTTCGATTAGCGGATATGAATTATTCCCTAAGATTACTAGTGTTCACATGTTAAGTGCGCCACAAATCTATATTGATGAGTTGGAGGAAATTAAAATCGAAGTAAATGAAGATTCTGATGAGTATAAGAAATTGTATTTAAAATTGAGACAACAAAAGAATGATTTATTGGCACAAAGAAGAAGACTATCTCTAAAATTAGAAAATATAAACTCTTCAATTAATTATGTTAAAAACTACGCTGAAAAGATAGACAAATACCAACCTATTACGGAAGCAATAAAAGGAAAAACTGTATGCCCTTTCTGTCATCATAAGTCAAATGCAACAGAAGATGCAGCCAATAAATTAAAGATTGCTATTGAATGGCTAAACGAAGAGTTAAGGAAATCACCTCAAAGAGAAGATTCATTCTTGCCGCAAAAACGCGAATGCGAAAAAGAAATATCTTTAATAAATTCAGAATTGAGGAAGATTAATGCCAAAATAAATAGAATTATAGAAATAAACAATAAGTTAGAGAAAAACAAGTCATTGGAAGAGCAATCGCTAAAATTAAAACTTAGAATTGAAAACGAATTGGAATGGACAAAAAACATGTTCATTCAATTTGACAGCAAAAAAATTGAAGAAACTAAAAGACAAATCAAGCAACTGGAATATATTCTGCAGACAAGATATAATGTACAACAAAAGTTGGAAAATGCAGAAAGATTTATCAATAAGGCAATGAATGATATGGGTAAAAATCTTGATTTTGAAAGTTCTTATCAGCCAATAAATCTGCATTTTGACATTCATACGTTTGAATTGTATCATTTGAAAAACAATGGGACAAAAGTTTATTTAAGAAATATGGGAAGTGGTGCAAATTGGTTATATTCACATATTTGCTTATTTTTCGGTATTCTAGAATTCTTTGTATCATTAGGAGATAAATCAACTGTTCCAACAATTTTGTTCCTTGACCAACCTAGCCAGGTTTATTTTCCTGCAACAATAGATACAGCACCTGAATTTAATGCAAAGGATTTAAAACAGAAAGAAGGGAAAGAGGCAGATGATGACTTGCGAGCAGTTACAAATCTTTTTATTCAAATTGTTAATACATTATATTCTATGCAAAATAAATATGGATTTATGCCTCAGGTTATAATATCAGACCATGCGGATAATCTGGATCTAAGAAAATATAATTTTAATGATTACGTTGTACGTAGATGGCGTCGAAAAGATCAAGGATTTATTGACATGATAAAAATTAAACAATCGGAAGAGTTTAAGAGTAGTGAAATAAAAGGAAATAATTAATTATATTATAGGCAACTTGTATGTAAGTTAAGCCTGTTGTTATCAGTATGCGTGTTTGAACAAAGATAGTATATGACAATAAATAATTTGCTGAACGTCAAGTCTCGTGCTGAACTGCGCGAATGGCTTATGCAGAATCATGATAAGGAGCCGGAATGTTGGGTAGTGGTGAAACGTGGAAGACCAGTTGACGACGGCACGTTCTGGTATATAGATGCTGTAGAAGAGGCGATGTGCTTCGGATGGATAGACAGCACGACAAAGAAGCTGGCAGACGGGGTGACGGCACAGAGGCTGTGCCCGAGAAAGCGGCGCAGCAACTGGTCGGAACTGAACAAGGAAAGATGTCGCAGGATGGAACGGCTCGGACTGATGACAGATGCCGGCAGAGCCGCATTGCCGGGTATGACGGACAAGGGCTTTGTGATAGACGATGATGTAATGAAAGAATTGAAGT
>ULLM01020199.1_pt1 | contig 9220 bp, 13 predicted proteins | sample 1951431 | NCBI WGS metagenome assembly ULLM01 (sample SAMEA4835528, study PRJEB28245) | human gut metagenome | biome: gut microbiome; material: fecal sample | place: Denmark | collected 2008
AATTAAAAAGGAAGCAGATTAACTCTACTTCCTCATCACATATGTTATCTTATTAATATGAGTCTTCATCGTCAAATTCTTCAAACTCCATTAATCTATTCACTTCCATTTCATTCACCATGTCACATATGTAACGATATTTTGTATCATTACGGTGCTTTTCATAGACTTCTTTAGAAATCACTATCTGATATCCATCTGAATATACAATTTCATCTTCCTCCAAATTAAAATATTTTCCCATAAGGGTAAATTTCCAGCCCGCATTTTTCATCATATCACATAAAAGATCTAAAGCATCCATAACTTCACAAAATTCATCTTCCTCATATAAGCATACATAGTTTGCTCTATCATCTAAATATACTTCAGGAATCGGTAAATCACTTAATGCAAAAATAATGTAGTACAGCGTTGCCTTGTCCGTATCCTTTGACTCTTGAAACTTTTCCGTTAGAAATTCTATATCTTCTGTAGGTCCTATTCCAAGCCTACAAGCAAGAAAAGCACATAAAGCAGAAATACAGCCTCCTATAGATTCTTCTGTTTCCTTATTTACACATTCTATCCTTACATATCGTCTCATATTACCCACCTCATCTCTAGCATTTTTCCACCTGCCTTAACTGTCCTAATGCTTCCATGACCGTTTCAAGCATTGGCTTACTTACTCCACAATTGCCGCCTTCGTATGTACACTTTGTTCCTTCAAGATAGCCACAGCCTACACATATTGCTTTTGCAGATGCAGCCATTCTTAATTTCAGTTTAATTAATTAACTCTCATTCCATACTCTGAGGGTTTCTTCCGCTGCACCATAAGCATAAAAGAAAAATAATAAAATACCTCCTACTACAAGTATTATCATCATTATATGGAACAAAGTATCTTCATCGAAGTCTATGAAGTCTATGAATCTTTTAAGAATCATTTTAATTTTTCCAAATAGCATTTATAACCCTCCAAATTTCTGTTTATCTTCTAAAAAACGGTTCTACCTCTCTTTTAAATTTTTTCTTTTCAAAAGCCCCGTTTTCTCTGCCAATGATAAAACAATCCCTTATTTAATTATTATGAAGATAATTCTGTAACTCTTCAAAATTTCTAAAGCCCTGCATTCTTGCTAATTTATCTTTTTTTCCTGGCAAACTATAATATATCTTATCTGATATATGAACATGAAAACAATGGATTTTGTAGTTTAAAGTAGTCGCAGTTGAAAGTGACATTACAATTCCATCCAATAATATATAAGCAATCTTACATATAAAGAAAAGGATGAAGCCAACAAAAACATATCCCATAATAGCTAAAATTAATAATAATGAAATTGTAGAGTTATTATTTACCCATATACTATAAAGATCATATAGAGCATACAATACATAGCTTACTCTGATAAGTACTGTAATAACCATTCCGGCAAAGAAAGCTACATATAACAAAAATGCAATAATAGAAATAATTCCAACAAAAAAATTCTTTATACCTTTAATAATCATCATATGAATCATCCACCTCTCTTATAAAACTGAGCATTAATTTTTCTAATTGCGCTCCCTGACTTATGTTACTTGTACTACAAGCCTTTTTGAAATCTATGACTATTTTTTTATGTAGCTTGTATGTCTTTGGAATAAGACCGTTTTTTTCATCATATCTTTGTTGCTTTGTTTTAATATCTTTCACCTTATCACCTTCCAATTTATGTAACTTTTCTATATTAATATTATATAGTAAGTGTACTTACCTGTCAAGCAATCTTTTCCAATTTTTCAATAAAAAAGACAATAATAGATTTACTATTACTGTCTTAATCTTCTTTATATTATTTTTTGATTAGCGACTCACTACTTTTCTTTTTTCACAACAAGAATATACCATATCAGGACGAGATGCCTTCAGATATCTTAATACCTCATTATAATCTTTGCAATGCGGATAAGCCGGAGCCGATTTATCATTTACAATATATCCTTTGTCATTATATTTTTCAATGTAACCTACTATTTTGTCCTTTATAATTTTGCCTGCAAAATCTGTAATAGCATCTTTCCCATAAAGTTTATCTTTAGCTGCAGTATCATTATCCAAACAGAAATTTATAGATTTTATATATGAATAATCATTCAGAAATCGTACTAGAGCATTTTCTTCTACAGTATTCATAATTAATTTGTTGCTGCTATAATCTCCCGTAAGGTCAATATAGCTCATACAGTCTATTGAAGACTCAAAAACATACAGTTCTTTTGATTCAGAATTTACAATAGAAATTCCAATATCTTTATTACTTCCAGAAACATCTCCTTTAAACTTCCGGCCATAAATGTCCCCGGTTCCACGCTGAGTTGCGAATTTTATATTTCCGGATTTATCTCTTCCAACAAAAACAAGATTATGATGCTCACTTGATTCATATAAAATCTTCTGTTTATTTACGAAATAATCAATAACATCATATGAAAGACCTCTCTGTTTCATTAAGTATGCATATAAAATTCTATAGCTATGAGCTTTTTCCGGTAGCTTTAAAATTATATTTTCTTTTTCCTTATTATTACTATAACTACCAGCAACATTAACAGGAGCTATACCTTGAAAGTTAAGTAATTGATGTACAGCTTCAGGAATATCATTTGCTTTTCCAAATTCGATTAGAAAATCAATCTGTGTGCCACCTTTTTTATTGCCTGTTCCACTCCATCTATACCAGGTACGCTCATTATAGATTCTTATAGAATCCATTTCCTTGAGAGAATAACATCCACCACACTTAAAGGGAGTATAACCTAAAGCTCTGGCCAATTCAACCAGATTAGTTTCTTTAGCTCTCATTAAATCTTCATTACTAAAATTTAAACTCAAAATTATCCGTCTCCTTTACTATAATATAAGTTAATACTAATTCAAAAAAACAGACTTTTGTTGTGATAGATACATTAATTTAAGAAAATTTTTTACATAAAAGCAAAAAGGTTTGTGTCATAATGACACAAACCTAAATTAAAAATTTCAAGATAAAAAACAACCTAAGTATTTAATTTTAAAAAATCATTTAATGCTACCTTAAATTCATGTTTGAAAACATCTTCGTTAATACTAACACTCTTTAGCAGCTCTTTTAGAGGACTGTATCTGCACGTAAGTTTTCTTTTTCCTTAACCCATTTTTTTAGGATAGCAATTTCCTCATCCATTTTTGACTCTTTCTCTGGTTTCCAGTCCTCTCTCATGTCTTTCAGTTCTTCCAGTGCTTCTTCTAAGTCTGCCTTATAGCTTTCTAAATCTTCTTTTTCGCTTGCTATATATTCATCAACACTATTGTAACAAGGCACACACTCATAGCTTGTTCTATCATCATTGTACTTGTGATACATAATGTTTTTCCATTCATCACTTGGCTCTGCTATGTTCTGTTTAGTGATTTCAATGTCGGATTTTATTGTCTCTACGTTTTCCAACCTCCCCACACTTTCTCGCCAGTCTGTCACAATCTGCATCCGACAATTTCACTATGATTTTTCTCTCTCTGATTGTTTCAATTTCTTTCTGCTGTTCTTCGCCCCAACTCATGCTTTTCACCTCTCTTTCATTTTTCTATACATTAATCCTGAAGTTGACCATTAATATATAAAACATCAGCCTTTGATTCATTAAATTTAAATACAATAAGTTTTTTGTTATTATTTTCTTCAACTCCCATTGCTTATTTATTTTCTTTCTACTATAACCTGCTAATTACCAAACATGCTTGTAAGAACAGATTTCATTTCTTGCGTTACATCAGGATCTACTTTTGCAATACCAATACCGGAAAAATCTTTAGATATATCTTTATTATCAATATTATCCTTAACAGTACTTGCTGAATCAGAAGCATTTCCTGTTTTATTATTTTCTACTCCGATTTTGTCTACTTTTTTATTATCAACATCTTTATCTGTTTGAATATCAGCAGTATCAAAAACATTATCTTCTACATACACACAATTAGAAGCAAAAACATCAAGAATTGCATCCTTTACAGAAAGATTTCTTGTTGATATAATTTCATTCAGTTTAGTTAAAAAAAGCTTTTCAATAGGCTTTTTTGCATTTAATACAAGTTTATACTGATATGATTCCTCGTTATTAATAATTTTCTGTAAATTAGTATTTTTCCCTTTCATATAATCTTCTCCTTATAGTTATAAATTATTATAAATAATTTCGTAACCTTTAGCGTTAGCGCATAGATCAGTAATGAATTCCGTGTTTTCTTCTACATAAGTACCAAAGTTTTTAATAATTGAAGCTCCTCCACCAACATATACAACAGGAGTTAAATCAATGTTATAACCATATTCTGCAAAGGAAGTTTTTATTTTATCTGTATATTTGATTAATTCTTTCTGCATAACCTTTTCATATACATTCTTAGGTTTTGCATCTTTACTTCCATTAAGAATATAATTAAGAGCTGCATCATCTGGTAAAGGTCTGCCAATTTCTGCATCTACAGCTTCCTTAAGAAATTTAATAAGCCAATTACAGGCTTCACTTGACATCTTGCATTTGTCAAAATCAATTCTACCATACTCAAAAGGAATATAATCTACAGTTCCACCACCAATATCACATATGATAACTGACTTACTTAAATATTTGTTAACATTAGGACTTGTCATTATTGCAGCAAATCCCTGAGTGAATACTTTGCAATCTTCAATGAAAATATGATATGTCTTACCCTCATATTTAAAAGTTACTTCCGGCTTCTGTAAAAGATATTTTTTAAAATCTTCTTTCTGTCTTTCAAAATACCTCAAAGGCAATCCAGCAGCAAGCTTAACTATACCTCCATTTACATTCTTTAATTTCAGTTCTTTTGCAATAGAAATAAGTGTTAAGTTATAAAAATCATCCGAAACAGTTTTATCAAAAGTTTCAGTATATGGTACGGCAGCACCATATTCATCATAAATTTTGCCATCCAACTGTAAGATACCTCCTGTAACATCAGGCAAAGTATCTCTTGTAGATATTCTTGTAGGGAAATGACAGTTATATGTTTTCATATTGTTATAACCGTGATCCACCCCAATTACATATGTTTCATAATCCTTATATTTCATATTTACTCCTCCATTTTCTTTATACATTTGACCAATTTTCCAATAATGTTATTATTAATTCTTCCATTTTTTCCTGTGTAGTATCTTCAGGAAAGAATTTTTGTATTTTAGCTGAAAAAGTACTTCCAGAGCTTGTATTTTTTACATCATTTACAGTTAAAATAGAATAGATATATTCTTTTGTAACTTTATTACAATCTGCATACTGTTTAATTGCGACTGCCTGCTTTGCATTAGGAAGTTTAGCAGATTCCCTATATACATCTAATATAGACTGCTGTGCATCCTTGGACATACAGGCTATTGTATAGCCATTGGCGGTTGCTTTCAGCTTATTCTGATCAACAAGATCTAACAGTTCAGGAAGTAATTCAGTTAGCTTAATATATCTGTAAATAGTTTTTTTACTGTCTTTTGTCTCTTCAGATAATGCTGCTGCTCTATCTGGAACCTTGCCTGTAGTGATATCTTTATCCTTATTTTTTAAAGCTTCTAATTTAATCTTATATGCGAAAGCTTTTTCAGATGGCAATATTACTGTTCTCTGAATGTTACTGTCTACCATATAAAGAGCTGCATCATCATCATTTAAGTCAACAATTCTTGCCGGAATTTCATCCATTCCAAGAAGTGTGCAAGCATGAACTCTTCTGTGACCTACAAGTATCTCAAAACCACCTTCCGGTATAGGTCTTACGATAATAGGATTAATTATTCCTTGAGAAGCAATGCTGTCTTTTAATTCGTCCATCCCTTCATCATCAAGCACCTTAAACGGATGTCCCTTATATTCCTGTAAATCAGCAATTTTAATAGGAGTTGCTGCATTTTTATCTCCTGAATTATTTTCAAATTCTGAAAGTCCATCATGATTTAAATTTGGAAGTCCCTGAAAAAAATCTACATCATCTTTATATTTTGCCATTTCTTACACCCCTATTCCATAATTTCTCTGCAAAAATCAAGATAATCTTTTGCAGTTGTACAATTTTTATCATAATCAAAAATACTCATACGTTGTGCCTGACTGTTACTACAAGCAATAGACTCTCTTATCTTTGTATTAAACACCTTAGTATCAAGCTGCTTCGCTATCTCCGGTAACTGCTCTGCTACTTTTCTATGATTTCTATAATTATTATGGTATTTACAGATAAGAATTCCACTTATTTTCAAGTCAGTATTGGTGTAACTCTTAACGCTGTCTATTGTATGTAATAGCTCATCTACACCTTGTAAAGCATATCTGTCACAAGTAAATGGAATAATACATTCTCTGGCATATGTTAATACATTTGAAAGAATAACACCTAATACCGGAGGAGTATCAATCAAAATATAATCATATTTATCTTCAAGCTCCTGACACTTATTTTTTAATAAAAAGTATCTGCTCGGATCTTGAGGAAATTTCTGTTCTGCACCCTTTAAAAGCTTATCTGAGGCAATAATATCCCCGATACTTGTATGCTGAATACATTCTTCTACTGGCTCGTCTTCAAGGAGAAGATCATACAGTGTTGCTACTTTTCTTGTCTCAGCCTTGTATGTGTCTGTACTATTGCATTGAGCATCAGTATCTATAACCAATGTCTTTTTACCAAGGCTTATTAAGCCTGTTGCTAATGAAACTGTTGTGGTAGTTTTTCCTATTCCACCCTTCTGATTACATATAGCTATTATCCTTGCCATGTTATTATCTCCTTTTCTGTGTTCTTTAAATTTTTAATTTAAGTACCTTATGTATTATATTATATACCTTATGTGTAATATGTCAATTCTTTTTTCCAAAAATTGACTATTTCTTATGAATAAAATATAATTATAGTACATATATTAAATCGAGGACGTGACAATGAAAAAAAATACCCAATACTATGACAAAAAGCTGCTTAAACAAATAAGAAAAGCTCTTAACATTACCCAAACACAGTTAGCCCATGACATAAATAAATCCAAACAATATATATGTTTGATTGAAAACGGAAAAAAAAATCTAACCCAGGAACTTCTCAATAAAATTTTTGAAAGGTACGGAATAGATTCCAACAGTTTTCAAAATGGCAATGGAATTATTTTTCAAGATTCTACCCCATTAAAAGATATATTAAGAAGCAAATACAATCTAACTAACGACACAATAAATGTATTATCAGAATATCTGGATTCGTTCTTGCATCTATCTAAGATAGAACAAAACTATGCAAAAGAAACCCTTAAACTCATGACAGAAATAAACAAATACATTGAGAACAAATAAAACTTACTGTAAAAAGTAGGTTTTATTTGTTCTTTGCTCACTATACAATCCCACTATCCACTTCTAATATTCTCAGATATCACTCCACCACTATCAATCTCATATAAATGAGTCTCTTTTTCAGTAAATAACAGAGGACTACGTCCTCTTAATACAAGGGCTGAATTTTTTGCACTTTCAGTGTCACAAGCAATATTACTGTCTTTTTTAAGTTCGGTTTTATCATTAATTTTAAGAACTTTCTCTTGATATACAAGCAGATCTAACTCATCCTGAGACATATTAGATATAACTTTTTTGTCATTATAGAAAGTTCTTCTTGATATATTAAGCAGCTCACATATTTCTTCACAAGACTTGCCGGAGCATATTAAATCATAAATAGACGCTCTGCGCTTTTTAATCAAGACATCTTTTGTTGACTTACCTGCAGCACAAAGTTTAGCAAGGTATGTCTTTCGATTTCTAACAGCTTTGCGTTGTAACTTTTCTCCTGGAGATATAATTGACTGAAGTTCTTTCATCTCAAATTCTGAAATTTCCAGAAATCTAATAATCCAACTATTTGTAAAGCAACGACGATCTTCTTTATAATATTTTTCCGCACTTTTTGTTGCATTAATAACTTCATGTTCAGATAGACTGTGTTTTATTCTTGCATTTAGAACAAGTGTCTTTTGAAGAGCAAGCTCTGCATCATCTGTTACGCATAAGGACCAATAACGATACAGAAACAATATACATTCTCTCTTGCAATCTTCCATGTCTCTATGAAGCACTAATAATCTTTCCAGATCACTTAACCTTGCATTAAGAAGAGTATAAGGCGTACTAAAAAATATAACCTTATCATTTTTCTTTTTATCCGGTTTTTTATTGTATTTATGTAAATTATTATTATTTTTGTTATTAAAGAGCTGTGGTGCATAATTAGACATAATCCAATACAAAGTATATCTGCGCTGAGTATAAGAACGCATTATATTAACAATTGTACCTGATTTAGAATTAACCGAACCAAGTACACGAAGAACTCTGGCCGAATCAGATATAACAGCAGTATCAGCACCAAATTCAAGTAAAGTGTCAGACAGATATCTTTGTACCTTTTCCCAGCGTGGATAAGCATTAATATGTTCATCAATTCTCCATAAAAGATACATTCCTCTACCTGAATCTATCACATAATTTGGATGCGGAATCTTCAAACCAAAATAATCTTCTTCTAAGTTCCACAATATTTGTTCTTTACTTAATTCACAATAAGAAGAGTTATAAATATCTAAATCAACATAAAGCCAACGAAGTGCGCTGACATGTTCTTTATCCCTTCTTATTTTTTTGTCAATCCAGCGGATAGGATTCATAGACATATAAGTATCAACTTCATGAGATAATATATTATCAGAAAGATTTGCAACATTATAATGATATGTTTTAACAATTTTACGATTTGGACTAATATTCATTTTTGCAATAAATTCGTTTTTTTTGTAATTTTCGTCAATAAATGATGCAAATTCCATATATATGCTCCTTTCTGATATTTAAAAAATGGGGTTTGTGTCATAATGACACAAAATAAAAAACGGTTTATACTCATGCGCATAAACCGTTAATCTTATCCCAACATAATTTTTTTAAAAAAGCATATAAAACTATTGACAAAAATACTTTCATATTATAATATAATTGTGTTGAAATAAGAATATTCAATGCATTAAATCTAATGTATTGAAATGAATGGAAAATGTAAGAGTTAATTTTTAACTCTCAGCGGTAATTGTTGGTAGCAGTTACCGCTTTTTCATTTTAATGTTGATAATAAGTTTACGCTAATAAT
>ULLM01004891.1_pt1 | contig 9209 bp, 7 predicted proteins | sample 1951431 | NCBI WGS metagenome assembly ULLM01 (sample SAMEA4835528, study PRJEB28245) | human gut metagenome | biome: gut microbiome; material: fecal sample | place: Denmark | collected 2008
CATTTTTTAATAAAAGAAGAATAAAAGATTGACAACAAATGAATAATTTTTGTCAAACCATGTCAAACTAAAAATAACGATTTACAGAAAATTTACGTGTTTTTGTAAGTCGTTTTTTTTATACCGAAAAGTTGTATAATAAAATGCTATAGGAAATTATTTTTGATAATTCAATAGAAAATATTGGTTTGAAGTTGCAAAATGTAAAAATTCATCTAGAAACCTGCAATTTTGACCGAATTGCAATAAATAAAATGAATCAAATTATGCAATAAAAACAAAAATTTCTTCATGCAAAATAAAGTTGCAACTCTGGAGCGCTCAGACAGAAAAAATATATGAGTTTATTTTTTTTGGATTTGGGAAAGAATTTTATAAATGAGAATTGATGAAACACTAAATCAAATTATAAAAGACCTTGTTAAAGCCGTTAGCATTTTTATAACGCAAATTTTTTCTGTTGTAACGTTTTATCAAATTTTGTTTTCAAATTATAATGACGACAGCTCATATAAACACATTATTGTGATGTTCGCAATTTTATTTACAATTGTGTTTTTGTCTAAAACGACTTTGCATGTTAATGAACTTATTGTAAGGATAAAAGATCTTAAAAACGAAAAATTCAGGAAAATGGACGATTTAATTCAAAATGGCAAAAAATAATCCCGGGAAAAACTGAAAAAAATTTTCAAAATTCTGTCTCAGAGCGTCTAAATTTTCGTTCCGGCTCTCTGCCGAACCTTTACCAATCTTTTTGGCTAAAACTCTAAAATAAAAACCCCGATGTAACAATGAATAAAACCCAAGAACTTTCTTTTAAAGTTTTATCTCAAAAATCTTGGCAAATCTGCTGCAGTTCGTTTTTAAACGGACGAACTAGGTTTGTTACAGGATATTTATCTGATAAGACTTCATCAGACAGAATTTCATAAAATATTTTTCATATTCAGTTGTAAATAGACCGTGAGCCAAAGAAAACAAAAATTCCAGCTCGGGCTAATTTTTTAAAAATGTTTATAAAAACACGCGGTTTAAAAAAGATAAATTTCAAGCGGTCTGAAAAATTAAAAAATCAAATTATAAAAATTGATTTTACAAAATGTGGAAATTTTAACTTGAAAATTTATTAAAGCAAAAAAATTTATAAAAAACAAAATTTGCAAAATAAAATTTACGAATTTTTAAAAACTTAAAATTTAACAAATTTAAAAACCATTAAAAGGCCCGAAAAATCAAGCGAAAACATTTCTGTTAAAAACTCACGCAATATATGGTTAATTGTTCGCAAAAGCTGTCTTTTGCGAATAGTTACTTAAAATCTTGTTAACAACCCTGTTGAAAAATTTTTTCTTCCCCATTTCAATTTTAATAATCGTGCCATCAAAAATAAGTGAAGTTTAAAACAAATTTGATGTGATAAGTGAATGAATATTAGATTGGACATGTTTTGAAATGATCATGTTTTTAATTTTTTATAATTTTAAAGGTTGCTCTATTTTTGTTGTTGTAAATTTTTGTTCTAGTGTGTTCACACTTATTAAGCACAATTGTTTCTTTTGGTCTGTTTATGATGTTTGTATGATAGATTGGTTTTTGTTCTAGTTTTAGAAATTTGTGGTGGAATTTTATTTTTTTTGTTTATCAACTCTGGGTGATATAAAACATATTACACCATGTTTTGTGTTTTTATCGAAATGAGTGACATATTGCTTTTTCATTCAATCCCCTGCTTTTATCGGTCAAGTGATTAAAGTTTTCCGCTGTCTGTTTTTTTTTGCAATAAAAAAAGACCGATTAAGCGGTCTTTAACATAGTTGCTTTAAACATTTGTGAAAAGGGTAAGAAGAAAACCATATTCTTTAATTTTTTGCTTCTCTGCTCCGGCATTTGGGAGAAATGAATAAACGAGGTTCCAAAATCTTTTAGAATGGTTCATTTCAACAAGGTGGCATAGTTCGTGAACAATGACATAATCAATAATTGATGGATCAAGCATGATAACTCGGAAATTAAAGCTTATAACCCCACGGCTGTTGCAAGCTCCCCACCTTCCTTTTGTGTCGTTGATTTTGATGGATTTTGGGGCAATCTTCATAAGATTTGATAGATATTCTACTCTTTGTTCTAAAATTGTTTTTGCATATTTTTTATACCATGCTTTAAGTTTTGCAAGAATCTTGCTTTGGTCGGTTGTTGCTGGCATATAGATGCACATTTCTTCTTGAGACGTTTGAATTTTCTTTACCGAGCATAGTTTAAGGTCATAGCGGTTGCCAAACAAAAGGAATTTTTTATAAGCAATCACGTCATCATATTTTTGCTTGTTGTTTTGCAAAAACGCAAGCTTTTCTCTTATCCAATTTTGTTTTGATTGAACAAATTTTGCAATTGTTTCTTCACTCATTCTAAGTGGAGCCTTAATCACAATTTGACCATCTTTCAAAATTGAAAGTGAAAGTGTTTTGCGGTTGCTTCTATAGATTTGGTCGGGTGTTATCATGTTCTCTCCTTTCGCTTAAATTATATACATTTTCAAATTTTTTTACAACAAAACTTTTGTTAAATTTAAGTGTAAAACCTGAAAAATCTTAAAATTTTGTCAAAATGATGTTATGTTACTGATAAATATATACATTTATTATTAAAAAATTATAGTAAGTTTGCAATTCGTTTGACTTTATTGCCTTTTTTAAACTACAATTATTATGACTAAAAAACTAAGGGGTGATTTTATGCCAACAAATGAATCTGGTATTGATAGCGACCTTATTCGTGGACATATTGATACTATCATTCTTAAAGCTCTTTTCGAAGGCGATAAATATGGCTATGAAATCTGCAAAGAAGTTGAAGAACGCAGTGGTGGAACATATGAGCTTAAACAACCAACTCTTTACAGTTGCTTAAAACGTCTTGAATCGCAAAAACTGATTTCGTCTTATTGGACAGACAGTGAAATTGGCGGAAAACGTCATTATTATAAACTTACTGAGCTTGGAAAAGAAACCTATCAGAAAAACCAAGATGATTGGAATCGTTCAAGGGTTATCATTGATAGCCTTATTTCTAATGGTGAAAAACCACAATTTATCATTTCAGAAACTTCAAGCAAGGAAATTGATACTCTTCAAAAACAAGTTGAAGATTTGAAAAAACAACTTGAAGATGAAAAACAAAACAAGCCAGAATCAACGGAAAAAATTGTTTATGTTCCTTCAGAGCCTGAAACAAAAATTGTTTATGTTCCAATTAAAGAAGCTGTGAAAGACGAAATTGAAGACACCCCATCAAAAGAAATTGAAACCGACCAAACCGACGGATTCATTCCTTGGCAAACAATTGATCAAGAAATTTCTGAAGAAACTGACAAAACTGAAGATGCTTCAGACTTCGATGCCCCATCTGAATCTTTTGCAGAAAGCATTGAAGACGAAAATGACGACATTTGCAAACCTGTTTTAAATGAAGATGAAATTGCTTCTTCTGCAGAGTCAAAAACAGAACTTGTTTCAAGTGAAACTGAGCCTGCTGTTGAACAAGAAGGCGAACAAACAGTAAAATATGTTCAACTTTCAGACAACTTTGTTGCACGTGTTGCTTCAAATGGTGAAATTTTGTCAGTTGAAAAAGCTCCTGTTAAAGATGAAGAAACAACAAATGAACATGAAGAACTTTCTGACCGTGAAGAAGAAATTGTAAATGAAGAAGAATCTTCCCCTGCTCAAGCATCTGTGTTTGAAGAAACAAATGAAAATCTTGTGTTTGACGAACCTGAAGATGCTGCTTGCGAAGAAAATGATGATGATGTTGACATTATGGCACTTCTTGGACACACTGCCCCATCTCAAATTGAAAACAATGAAAAACAACTTATTGAGTCTTCAAAAGATGAGCAATTGTTGATTTCTAAAGAAGAAAAACCACAACTTGAAATAGCGGAAAATAAAACAGAATATGAAAAATCTTCTTCTCCATTCGTGTTTAAAATTGATGATGATTTTGAGACAAATGAAAATTATTTTGAATCACAACAAAATCAAGCTGACGATAGCTATGCATTGCCTGTTGAAAAAATAAATGGCAAAGAAGTTGGTTTTGAAGATGAAGACCATTCTTTGAATTTCGATTTTGAAAAGTTTAAAGAAAATCATATGGATAAAGACTTGAAAGACGAAATTGAAGAAGAAAATCAATCAGAAAACCTTCAAGAATCAGAAAACCATCAAGAAAGTGATGTTGTTCAAGAAAATGAAGAAGAGTCTTCTGCCCCTGTATATCACAATTTTGGTGCCATTACAAGAAATTATGAAGAAGCCGATTTAACCGCAGTCGATCCAGATGCAATTTATAAAAATCCGGACAAAGAAGAAAAAGAAGAAAAGGTTGAAGAAAAACACACTTATTCTCTTTTTGACGATGAGGATCTTCTTGAAACAAACGATGATTATGGTGACAGTGGAAAATCTTCTTTGTGGGAAAACTCTTCAGAAAATTCAAAAGAAGTTGAAGACGAACAAACTGAAAATGTTTCATCTGAAGAAGAACTTCACAACGATAAAACAATGCCATTCTATGAATCAACTGATGGTTATGACTCAATGAAAACAAATTATACAGATGAGAAATATAAAGAAAAACTCAGTTCTCTTATGACCTATCAAACAAATGATGATGGTGCACGTGAGAACTATAAAATCTTGACTGCTCCAAAAGATTTCAAAGAGCTTCAAAAAGAATTTGAAGAAGAAGGAATTGTTGTTAAACCACACACAAAAATGGTTAAAGAATCAAAAAGCACAAGATCTTATATCGAGTCAAACAAACTTAACGTTATAAATTCATGGACAGCATATGGAATTGTTGCATTCTTCGTGACACTCACCTTCCTTATCATGAACAACTATAAATCAAGTTTTAGCACTTTTGATTTTTCAGCAAAATACTTTTTAATTGGGCTTGCAATCTTAATGGTTGTTCCGCTTATCTACTCGGTTATCTATTTTATTAATCCATATAAAAAGAAACCAGCACGTTATGCATATCGCATATATTTGTTGTTTGCATTGCTTTTAACAATTCAACTTTTGATTATAATTTATTCAATCAACTTGCAACTTGGATTCTATAGCATTCATCAAGAAAATTATAATCACCTATATTGGATTGTTCCAACCATTCTTTCAGCATATCCGCTTGTTGATGCGATATTGCATGGGGTGTATTTCTCTAGTCGTTCCTTCCACGTATAAAGTCAAATTTTGCGCCTTGCAGTGCGTTTCTATAAAAAAATCCAGACAGTCATTTACGCTAAGTAAACTCTTGCCTGGATTTTTTTATGAGCCTTCTGCAACACATAAAATTTGACTTTATACGAAAAATAAAAGTTTAATGATGAAGAAAGTGTATGCATATATGAAGTCCTAATTTTTTTTAAAATTTTCTTATCCTCACAAACTTCGCCATTATACGAATAAAAAAATAATCATATAGATAAATTATTCGCGTAATTTGTGCTTAAATCCAAAAAAAATAGACAGTCATTTACGCTAAGTAAACTCCTGCCTGGATTTTTTTATGAGCCTTCTGCAACACATAAAATTTGACTTTATACGAAAAATAAAAGTTTAATGATGAAGAAAGTGTATGCATATATGAAGTCCTAATTTTTTTTAAAATTTTCTTATCCTCACAAACTTCGCCATTATACGAATAAAAAAATAATCATATAGATAAATTGTTCGCGTAATTTGTGCTAAAATCTAAAAAAATAGACAGTCGTTTACGCAAAGTAAACTCCTGCCTAGAATTTTTTATGAGCCTTTTACGTATGCATCATCAATAAATCATTCTATCAAATCTTATTAATTTGAAAATGTGAAGCAATAGATTGATGCGAATTTTTGAGCCAAAAAAGGTGTATCAAGATGTGGGTTAGCAATCCGGCGGTTCGGAAGAGAGCCGGAACATTCTAGCCTGCTATCATGTGAGTGAAGCGGACTATCATGCAAAATTAAATTTTGCTATGATTTACAATCAATATGGAGTCTGATTTTGTTTATTCGATAGATATTTTATTGATTGCACTTGTGGCAAGCAAGTCACAGCGGTTGTTAAATTCGTTATCGGCATGGCCTTTAACTTTAATAAAAGTAACATCATGTGTGGTGCAAAGATTGTCAAGTTCAAGCCAAAGGTCAAGGTTTTTAACTTGCTTTTTGTCTGAACCTTTCCAGCCGTTTGCTTTCCAAGACGAAATCCAATCGTTTAAAAAGGCATTAACAACATAGGCTGAATCGCTGTAAAGATTAACCTTGCAAGGCTCTTTTAAAAGTTTTAGAGCTTCTATAACCGCTGTCAGTTCCATGCGGTTATTGGTTGTGTTTTGCTCCCCAGCAGAGATTTCTTTTTTTCTGTCATTAAACATTAAAATTGCTCCCCACCCGCCGTTTCCTGGGTTTCCAGAGCATGCACCATCGGTATAAATTGTAACTTGTTTTTTCTCTTTTTCCATATGCAAATATTAGCAAATTTCAAGTGTCAATGTCAACAATTTTGATGTGTAACATTTTTATATATTGACGATTTTGTTGTTTTTATAAAATTAAAAAGCCATAAAGATTTTTCTTTATGGCTTTTAAAACTGGTTTATATGTTGCTTATTTATCAAATGTGTCATCAATGGTGAAATAATATGTTCCATTTTCAGACTCTTCTTTAAGAATGTTTGCTTGAAAAACAAGTGACATTTTTGGAAGTTCAAGAGTTTTGTGATAGTTGCGATCGCTAAGCAATCTTTCATCTTGCATGAAGCCCGCACCATAACCTTTTCCTTGAGCAATTGATTCTTGGTCAAGCCCGCTTATTATTCCATTTTCATAGGTTGAGTCGCAATAAAGTGGTTTTCCATTAAAATTAACTTCAACAACTGCGTGGTCGCCAAGACCAATGACTTTTGAATCAAGGCCGATTTTTTCAAACATATATGAAATTGTGCAAGAGTTACTAAGGCAGGTTCCAGCGTGGTTATATAGTCCAAAATAGATTTCTTTCAAAATTTCTTTGTTGATGTTTTCGTGATAAAGAGTTTTTGATGTGAATCGCAAAAAGTTTGTTAAATTTTTGTCATATTCAATATTTTTTGCAATATAGTCAAATGCTTTTCTTGCATAAGCAAGCTTTTGCTCCAAGCTTTCAGCTCCGGTGATAACAATGCAATTTTCCGAGAAAATTTGGTCAACTGCTTGATCAATTCCATCAACAAGGTCACGAGCACCTTTTCCGTCAAATGTTTTCACAACAATGTCATAATATGCTTTAAGGGCTGGCTTTGTCTGAAGTTGTTCAATAAGAAGCTCTTCTTTGGTTTTTTGCTTTGGTTTAGCAACGTTTTCAGTTTGAACTGGTGCAGCCTTAACAGGTTCTACTTTCGCTTTTGGGGTTTCTGCTTCTTTTATTGCTTCGTTTGGTATTTTTTTTGTAAACTCATCTTTATCTATTTTTTCAATAGGGTTTTTCTTCTTTTTTCTTTTAAAAAAATCAAACATAAAATATCTCCAAATAAATTTTTTTTTAGATTTTTTAATAGCTTTCAATAACGCTATAATTATAGCATAATTTTGCTTTAATTCAAGATGTTTTTTCAAAAAATCAAGCATTCAGCTGGTGCTATTTAACCTGTTAAACTTTATGACGACGGTGATATTATGTGTGGCTGCAAATTATTATTAAAATATTTTTCAGCAGTTGACAATGAGAATATAAAATGATATAATGCATCGTGTTTAGGGGTGTAGTTCATCGGTAGAATGAGAGTCTCCAAAACTCCAGAGGAGGGTTCGATTCCTTCCACCCCTGCCAAACAAAATTAAGAGAAGTCGCTTGACTTCTCTTTTATTTTTCAATAAGATTAAAATTTCAAAATATGTGACACTTTGATGAGTGAGTTGTTTTTTCATTGACACTTTTACGGTCGTAAAAATTTAAAAGAAAACACCCACAATTGTGAGTGTTTTTATTTTATTTTTTCTTATCAATTCATGTGCTTCTTTACTAAGAATAAATAATTATCCTATTATAATAATGTTTATACAAATTTGATATGTTATTTGTTTTCATTTTTAGGCTTGATTTGATCAGGTTCTTCGTCATCATCAAGACCGTATTGTTTGTAAAGATCGTCAAGACCCATGTCATCGCCGGCAATGATTTTGTCAATCTTGATTGAAACATAGCCCTTTTCATCGGTGTTATATTCGTCAAGACATTTGCCGCAGTTGTTGCAGATTTTGTTAGGGTCAAGATCGCACATTAAGCACTCGCCACAATAGTTACATTTTTTGCTTGGTTCAAGCTCGCAAAATTCTCTTTCGCCAAGAACTTGTTTAACAACATCTTTTGTGAGTTGTTTTCTTGAAAATTTAAGTTCGTTTGTGTTTTGATTGTTTGTTTTATTTTCCATTGTTATTTTTCCTTTCACATATTATAATACAAACTTAAAATATTTTCAATTAAAAAATAAATAAAAAATTCAAACAAATGTTTGTGTTTTGAAATTTTGTGTGTTATAATCAAGAAAAGGAAAAAATCATGAAAGAACAAAAAATCTCTCAAACTGAAAAAGTTTTTAACTTTATTTCAGAGTTCACAAAGAAAAATTCATATCCACCAAGTGTGCGTGAAATGTGTGCCGGGCTTGGAATTTCTTCAACCGCAACAATTGTCTATCACCTTAAAAAACTTGAAGAGCAAGGCAAACTTTCTCGTGAAAAGTCAAGAAATCGTGCAATTGAAGTTTCAGGTGTTTCAATGCTTTCGGGCATCCCTGTTGTTGGAAAGGTTGCTGCTGGAATTCCTATCACTGCAACTGAAAACGTTGAAGACTCTCTTTCCTTCTCTCAAAACTTGTTTGGTGATCAAGACGAACTTTTCATTTTAAAAGTTCAAGGAGAAAGCATGATTAATGCCGGAATTTTTGATGGAGACAAAATTGTTGTTCACAAACAAGAAAATGCCGAAAACGGAGAAATTGTTGTTGCAATGATCGATGGCGAAGCAACTGTTAAAAGATTTTATAAAGAGAAAAATCAAATCAGGCTTCAACCAGAAAACGACTTTATGTCACCAATCATTGTCAAAGATGTTCAAATTCTTGGAACAGTTGTTGGACTTATTCGAAACTATAAATAAAAAAATAGTGGCTAAAATTT
>ULLM01011308.1_pt1 | contig 9158 bp, 8 predicted proteins | sample 1951431 | NCBI WGS metagenome assembly ULLM01 (sample SAMEA4835528, study PRJEB28245) | human gut metagenome | biome: gut microbiome; material: fecal sample | place: Denmark | collected 2008
AAAAGATAAAAAAGAAAAGAGAATTAAAAAATCAAAGAAAACGGCAAAAATGGTTGATGTGAATGGAACCGATAAACCAGAAATCAAAAACCGACAAACAATGCGACTTTCAGACATTTTGAAACCGGTTTTGTTTTTAGTTTCTGCAATTGTTCTTGAAATGGTTAACTTTGCATTCATACGTTTTAAAGTTACAGGAAATTCAAATGCAGTTCAATTGTTGCCAACCTATTTCATGCTTAACTTGGCATTTTATTTGATAATTGCAAGTTTCATGTTCCTTTGCAGAAGAAAAGGTGCAAATGCGATCATGTATGTTTTCATTGGCTTTCAAGTTTTAATCAACTGTGTAAACGCAACTCTTTATAAAGTTTTTGGTGACATTTTCTCTTTTGACATGATGAAACTTGGACGTGAAGCTGTTCAAGCATTTTCTTTCCAATTCGTAGAGTTTTGGAGCATCATTGCAAACTTTGCGATTTTAGGAGTTGTTATCACAGCTCAAGTTTTAATGGATAGAAAAATCAAAAAAGAATATGAGCTTAAAAAAATAAACAGAATGTCTCTTTTAATGGCAGTTTTTGCTTGCATGTGGACTGTTTCAGTAAGTGGATTTTTCATTCAAACTGCAACTTTTAAATCAACAACAGATTCAATTGCTGTTGCTGAAAGCGATAAATATTTGTGGGACAACATGCAATTTAAGCTTGAAGCATATAAAAAGTTTGGAACCTATGGTTTTTATTCAAAAAGCCTTTGCAACATGATTTATAAAAACGACAAGCTTGATGATGAGCTTAAAACCGACATTAAAAAAGGTCTTAAAGACGGACAAAAAGCAACAAACACAAATGCAACTCTTTATGGCGACAATTTCATCATGATCATGCTTGAAAGTTTTGAATGGTTTGCAATTGACCCAATCAACACTCCAACTCTTTGGGAAATCAGAACAAAAACTGGAATTTCTTTTGAAAACTTCTATTCTAAAAACAAAACAAACATGAGTGAAGACATTGGAATTAATGGAAACATGCCAAAAGATACTCAAATGTCAACACTTGCAAGAAAAGATAATTTAAACACTCCATATTCACTTCCAAACCTTTTTAAAAGTCTTGGATACACTGCAAACTATTTTCATGGTTACAAGAAAACTTTCTATGAACGTGATGTTGTAAACAAAAATATGGGATTTGAATATGTCTATGGTCTTGAAGATGCAGATCTTGAAAATAAAGGCACAAGCTTCTATGATTGGAACCTTGACACAAATTATATCAAAGCAATGGTTGACAAGTTCATTCCAAATCAAACAGAACCATTTTTCAGTTTCTTCACAACCGTAAGCACTCACGGAACTTATAACCGTTATAACGAACGTTTCGAACCATTCTATACTCTTTATGACGAACATCTTCCAGCATATAGGGCTTGGCTTGCAGACAACACGGCATATGTTTTTCCAGAAGACCAAGATATGCAATCAATTTTCAGACAATATAAATGTGCTGCAATGGATTGCGACCGCATGGTTGAATATGTTCTTAAAACTTTGGAAGAACGTGGAATTGCAAACAACACAACTTTGCTTCTTTATGCAGACCATAACGGATATTATGACGGACTTTGCTATGCAATTAAAGACATTTCGAAAGAAGATTTCTATGATTCATATATGTATAACATTCCCGCAATGATCTATTCAAAGAAACTTGATCATCAGGTTGTTAACACTTTCTGCAACACATATGATCTTTTCCCAACAGTTTGTGAGCTTTATGGCCTTCCTTATAACACCTATATGACACAAGGCTTTAACATTTTCAATGAGGCTGAAATTTCTCAAAGCTTGATGGTTTCATATATCTCTGGAATGTTCAAAAAAGACATCTATTCACTTAACATTGTTGATATGTATATAACTGAAGGGGTAACGCAAGAAGAAATGGATTTCTTTAAACGTGATGCTTGCAGATTCTATGAAAAACAACACATTATTGAAATTATCTATAAGCATGGTCTTTTCAGATAAATTTAACTTAAACTTTCCAAGAAATTGGAAAGTTTTTTGTTTAAACAAAACAGCCATTTGACAAAGTTTTTAGTTTGTTATATTTTATATTCATAAAATGATAAGCTTAAAGGGGAAAAGTTGTGGCATTAAAACAATTCACAAAAAATGATAACGGTTTTGTTTGCGAGTGTTGTGGATATAAAGTTGAAAAACTTGGATATACATCAAGAGATCATTGCCCCAATTGTCTTGTTTCAAAACATGTTGATGTTTTTCCCGGTGACAGACAAAACAAGTGTGCGGGACTCATGATTCCAACCGGCATATCCGTTTTGAAAGATGGATATATAATTGAATATACATGTTCAAAGTGTGGAGAACACCACAGAAACAAGTCGGCAGAAGATGACAATTTCGACACAATTTTGTCTGTGATGAATAAATCTTATAAAGTAGAAAGGTTTTTGGCTAAAAAATAGGCGAACGTGCCATAAATTTTCAATTGTTGTTGACAAAAGTGCGACTGCGGTTTTATAATAAAATCAATCTATGAAAAACAGGAAAAAGCAATATGAAAAACATTATTGATGGCGATAATAAAAAATAATTTAAGCACATATTAATGGGTTCATATTGTCAAGCAAAAAAAATCTTAAAACTTTTTGGCAAACCCAAAAAGTTTTTTGTTTTATAAGGAGAAAAACATGAAAATTAGTGAAATTAAACCAGGAAAAGTAGAGTTTCAAGGCTGGATTGAAAATTTGCGTGATAAAAAGAATATGCAATTTATTGTTATTCGTGACCTTTCTGGAAAAGTTCAGGTTACAGTTATCAAGGCTGAAAAACCAGAAATTGCAGAAATCTTTTCAAAAGCAACCTTGGAAAGCACTGTAAAAATTAAAGGGGAAGCAGTTGCAAACGAATTTGTTAAACTTGGTGGAATTGAAATTATTCCTGAAGAAGTTGAGCTTACAAGCCATGCAGAAGCATTGCCAATTGCAGAAGACAGTTCAATTGATCAACGTCTTGATTATCGTTGGGTTGATCTTAGAAGTCCTTCAAAAACTCTTATTTTCCAAGTTGAAACAACTTTAAACCAAGCAATGCGTCAATATGCAATTGATCATGGTTGCATTGAAATTCACACACCAACTCTTATCGGAACTTCAAGTGAAGGTGGGGCAGATGTTTTTGAAGTTAAATATTTCGACAAAAAAGCATATCTCATTCAAAGCCCACAATTCTATAAACAAATGGCAATGTGTGCTGGATTTGAAAAGGTTTTGATCAACACTCCAATTTTCCGTGCTGAAAAATCACACACAAAACAACATGCAACAGAATTTAGCGGTTTTGATATTGAAATGAGCTATGTTAATGGTGTTGAAGATGTAATGCAGTTTGAAGAAAACTTGCTTGCATATGCCATTAATGAAGTTGCAAAGAAACATGGCGAAAAAGTGAAAGAACTTTTGAATGTTGATATTGTTGTTCCAACAGTTCCGTTCCCAAGAATCACAATGAAAGAAGCATATCAAATTCTTCGTTCTCTTAATATTGACATTAAAGATGGCGATGACTTCTCAAAAGAACAAGAAGTTGCTCTTTGCGACTATATGGAAAAGAAAAATGGTCATCAATTCTTCTTTGTTAAAGAATATCCAACAAAAGTTAGAGCTTTCTATACAATGGCAAAAGAAGATGAACCTGAATATTCAAAATCATATGACCTTTATTTTAAAGACGTTGAAATCACTTCTGGGGCACAAAGAGAACATCGCCCAGATGTTTTGAAAAAACAAATTGAAGAACGTGGAATTGACACAGTTCCAATGACAGACTATATCAATTTCTTTAAAAATGGCTGTCCACCACATGGTGGATTTGGTCTTGGTCTTGACCGACTTTTGATGCTTCTTTTGGATCTTCCAAGCCTTAAAGAAGCAATGTATATTTTCCGTGGTCCAGACCGTTTGAACCCATAAGGAGAGAAATATGAAACGTATTGAAATTAAAGATTTAAACAAAAACTATCAAGATTTTGGTGGAAAAAGTGTAACAATTTGTGGTTGGGCAAGAACCATTCGTGACTCTAAAAACATTGCATTTGTATCTCTTAATGATGGTGCTTTTAAATGTGTGCAAGTTGTTGTCGAGCGTGAAAAAGTTGCAAACTATGACGAAGTTGTAAAGCAAATTTCTGGTGCATCATTTTGCGTTACAGGAAAGGTGATTTTAACCCCAGAAGCACAACAACCATTTGAAATTAATGCAGAAGAAGTGAAGGTTCTTGGCGAATCTTCTGCCGACTATCCGCTTCAAAAGAAACGTCACACAATCGAATTTTTGAGAACAATTCCAACAATCCGTGCTCGTGGAAACTTGTTTAATGCAGTTTTCAGAATTCGTTCTACTGCTGCATATGCAATTCATAAATTTTTCCAAGAAAGAAACTTTGTTTATATTCACACACCAATCATCACAGCAAACGACTGTGAAGGTGCTGGTGAAATGTTCCAGGTTACAACTCTTGACCTTGATAAACTTCCAATGAAAGATGGAAAAGTTGACTATTCTCAAGACTTTTTTGGAAAGAAAGTTTCTCTTACTGTTTCAGGACAACTTCATGAAGAAACTTTGACTCATGCATTTGGAAAAACCTATACATTTGGTCCAACTTTCAGAGCTGAAAATTCAAACACATCTCGTCATGCTGCAGAATTCTGGATGATGGAACCTGAAATGTGCTTTACAGACATTGATGGTCTTATGGACAATGAAGAAGAAATGGTTAAATATGTCATTTCATATGTGATGAAAGAATGCCGTGACGAACTTGAATTTTTAAATAAGTTTGTTGACACTGGACTTCTTGACCGCCTTGAAAACATTGTTTCAAACAATTTTGTTCGTCTTGACTATACCGATGCGATCAAAGAACTTGAAAAAGTTAAAAACAAATTTGTTTTCCCTGTTTCTTGGGGAATTGATCTTCAAAGTGAACATGAAAGATATTTAACCGAAGTTGTTTATAAAAAACCAGTATTCTTGAAAAACTATCCAAAAGAAATTAAAGCTTTCTATATGCGTCAAAATGATGATGGCAAAACCGTTGCAGCTGTTGACCTTTTGGTTCCTGGAATTGGCGAACTTATTGGTGGAAGTCAACGTGAAGAACGTCTTGATGTCCTTTTAAACAGAATGAAAGAGCTTGGTCTTAAAGAAGAAGATTATTCATGGTATCTTGACACTCGAAGATTCGGAACAAACATTCACTCTGGATATGGTCTTGGATTTGAAAGAATGGTTATGTATTTAACTGGAATTTCAAACATTCGTGATGTTGAAATTTTCCCAAGAACTGTTGGCTCAATTCAAGGATAAATTTTTTCAAATGTTTTAATATGCTTTCATTTTGTTGCTCTTTTGCATAAAAGAGAGTATATTTTAATATATAATATTGAGGAGGAAAAAATAATATGGCAAAGAAATCAGATTATTTTGGTCTTAGTTACATTGTAAGTGTTATTCTTGCAATCATTCCTGTAACATCTTGGATTTGCGGTGCTGTAACTCGTTTTTCAGAAGGAAAAATCGTTGCTGGAATTTTAAGACTTATCTTAGGTTTCACAATTGTTTGGATTGTTGACCTTATCCTTATGATTGTAAGCAAACATATTTGGAGATTGCTTAACATTTAGTTAACAAAAAGAAGAATGCATTTCGCATTCTTTTTTTGTGCTTGATTTTTATAAATGGAAAAAATTTGAAAGTTAAAGAATAAAAAATAAAGAAAACATACACGTCATTTTTTAATTTTGGTCTTGACAATTTTTAAGGTTTGTGTGATAATAATATTACAATCTCGTGTCATTCCAGATTGTGTGTAAGTTGGGAAAATTTGAAAAAATCTTCTTATGAATGGCAATAACAATAGTTCTTTTGGCTGTGGTTATTGTTGTTATAAGTGGATTTTTTTTATTACAGTCAAAACACATACAAAGGAGAGAAAAAATATGAAAGTTCTTATCGGAACAAAGAACCCAGGAAAAATTCTTGGGGCAAAAAATGCTCTTGAAAATTATTTTCAAGATGTTGAGGTTGTGGGGATAAGCTCACCTTCAGAAGTAAGTGAGCAGCCTATTGGAGAAGAAACATTTCTCGGGGCAAAAAACAGGGTTAAAAATCTTGTTAAATATTCGAAAGAAAACAATATTGATGCAGACATGTTCATGGCTGTAGAGTCCGGAATTTTCAACGAACTTGGATTCTGGGCAGTCACTAATGTTGCGGTGATTCGAGACAAAAAAGGAAATGAAAGTGTTGGAACAAGTGCGAGCTTTCCAATCCCAAATAAATATCTTTCAGATATTAAAGAAATTGGACTTGGCGATGTGATGGATCGCATTTTCAAAGAAAACAATCTTCACAACGGAACTGGCGGAATTGGAATTTTAACTCATGAAAAAATCACCCGAATTGACCTTAACACTCAAGCTTTCACAATGGCTTTAACTCAATTTATCAATGGCAAAGCTTGGTCAGATGAAAATGTTGAAGAAATTGAAAAATAAAATAAAACACCTTGCAAAAAGCAAGGTGTTTTTGTTTGATATATTTTAAGATAAATTATCATTTTCTGAAAGTTGTTCGAATTGGTGAAAAACCAAGAGATTTATAGAATTCAAATGCTTTATCGTTTCCATTTATCGCCGTAACTTCAATTGCAAAATCGTTTCCAAAATTTTCTTTTGTCCAATTCTCAAAAGAGGTGTAAAGAGTTGTTCCAACTCTTTTTTTTCGGAATTCTTCTTTAACAAAAAGTGTTGAAAGGTTAACAATGTTTGTGTTATTTCCGTTTCCTTTTTGATTTTTTAAATATCCCATAATATAGCCAGCTGGGGTGCCATTAATCATTGCATAGGCAAGATAAACATTGTTTGAAATAATGTTGTTTAAATTGTGGTGCTTTCCACCAATAAAAGGTTCAATTGTGCTATCAAACTGAGTTTCAAACTTGCAAAGTTCTTCTAGAAATCTGTCGCAAATGTCACAATCTTCTTGGGTTTGTGCTCTGATAATTTTGATATTTTCCATTGTTTATACATTGTTAAATTTTTCTTTCATAGTTGTTATCTTGTGGGGCAAGATAGCTTTCAACATTTCCAGTTTCTGAAAGCAAAATCACTCTTCCGCCACGATATTTTGTTGTGAATTTTAGTGTTGGATAGGCGGTATAGTCCATGCTCATGCCATAGGAAAGGGTGATAGAAGTTGTTTTATCAAGAACTGAATAGTTGTTTTTGTGGTCATGTCCAACATAAACCCATTTTGTGCAATCAAGTTCTGCCATTTTTTTATAAAGTCCATGTTGTTTGCCGTTGCAAACTGCTTCGCCTTGCGAACCCATTGTGATTTCAAAATTACTGTTTCCTTTTTTTGCTTCTGAGTAAAATGAAGAATATTCAGGGGTTGGAACATGCATGAATAATATGTTTTTAATGTCGGATTTTTCGGTTTTAAGTTTCAAGATTTCTTGCTCATACCATGAAACTTGCGAAGCTGATACTCCTTCATATCCAGTGCCGTCACGTCCGCCACTGTCCATTAAAATAAGAGAAGAAGAAAGTGTGCCATTGTTGTAAATTTTAACCGAATGATTGCCTTCTCCCTTAACATTTTTGTCACCACGAATGTAAAATGAAGTTGGGGCTTCTTCAATCTTTTTTGAAATATATTCTTTTGAAAGTGTTCCGGCTGGATCATGGTTGCCGAAACAAAATGTATATGGAATTCCAATCTTTTCAAAAAGTGAAATGAATGCATCAAGTTGATTTTTAGAGTTTCGGGTTACAGACGTGATCCAAATTGGAGAAAGTGCATCACCTGAAATAACAATAATGTCTGGGTTGGTTTTGTTCACACACTTTACAACTTGATCAACAACTTTTTTGTCAAGACTAAGAGTGAAAACACTGCAAGCAAAATGAATGTCGGTCAGTTGCAGAATTTTAAGGTCTCTGCCAGTTTTGTTGTTGATTGACACGGTTTGATTTGTTGTATCTTTTGAAATGACAACATTTTCAGTTGCTGAAGCAGTGATGTTTACTTTTGAAATATAGTTTAAAATCCTAGAACTTCCAACAAACCAAGTGATTGTGAAAAATGTCAAAAACACAATAATGCATGCGGCGAGAATTGAAAAAACTTTTGCAAGTTTTCTGAACTTTTTGTTTTTCAAAGTGTTGCAGACTTGTTGTTTTTCTTTTGTGATTGCTTCCATATTTTGCTCCTTTATAATGAAATGGTAACACAAATAAACGGAAAAGGTCAAATAAACTTGGTTAAGTTTTTTGTGCTAGATAAATTTAAAACCATTTCAAACAAAATTTGTTAAAATTTTTACAAGGCGTGTATGGCTTGTTATACTAAAAACATAAAAATTAAGAAAAGTTATAATGAAAAAGACACTTTTTAACATTCGCATTTTTATTTGTTCTTTTGCTTGCAAGTTTTTGCATGTGTTTTTCTTTTGAAAAAAATGTCAAGCAGAATTGTGCAATTTCTTTCATGAAATGCGTGATTTTTCATTTGTCATGAAAATAATATGTGCTATAATAATTTAACAATATTTTGCAAGGAGAATAGAAATGAGAACAAGTGCAAGAGCAATTATAATTCAAAACGGAGAACTTTTAACAATGTTTCGTCACAGGGAAAAAGATGGAAAAGTTAAAGAATATTATGTGATTCCTGGTGGCGGCAGAGAAGAAGGAGAAAAACTTGAAGACACCGTAAAAAGAGAACTTCAAGAAGAAATGAATGTTGAAATTAAAGTTTTGGGCTATCTTGGAAAACGTGAAGATGACGAAACGTGTGCACACTATTTCCATTGTCAAATCATAAACGGGCCTCCAATCCTTGGCGGTGAAGAACTTGACCGCATGAATAAGGCAAATTTTTATGAACCAAGATTTATTCCTATTTCAAAAATTGACGGTCTGGATATGAACGGAAAAGAATTTGTTAAAATGGCAATGAAAAACAAGTATATTGAGCAAATTGAAAAATAAAAAAAAGACCGAAAGGTCTTTTACTTTTGAAAAATAAATTCATATTTTAAAATTTTAATAATCAGAAA
>ULLM01014405.1_pt1 | contig 9155 bp, 5 predicted proteins | sample 1951431 | NCBI WGS metagenome assembly ULLM01 (sample SAMEA4835528, study PRJEB28245) | human gut metagenome | biome: gut microbiome; material: fecal sample | place: Denmark | collected 2008
CCAACAGAACTAAAACCAAAAGAGCAAAAATAAATTTCTTCATAAAAAAATCATCTCTTAAAAAGATGATTTCCAAAATGCTAAATTTTATTCAAAAAGTTTATCCATAAACCCATATGCCATTATAAGCCCAAGAAGTGTAGGCTTTTTAGAAAAAGTTGCAGAAACCGAAAATGCTCTTTTCACTTTTTCTCCGCAAAAATTATTCTTTTTCAAAACATTTTCAACAATGCAAAATGTTGTTTGAATTTTGAAAACTTTAGACATTGTTGTTTGAAAAAACTGTCTTAAATAGGGCTGAAAGTTGCCAAATGAGTTTCTTGTTTTTTCATCAGGCAATAAAATTTTACTGTCACCCATTCTTTTAATTGTTTCTGTTTGCGGAATTTTGTAAAGCTCTGAAATATGTTTTATATGCAAATTCAGGTTTGCGACATTATAATTGTGCGAATTTTTCAAAAAACAATCATAACTTGAGACAATAATTTTAAGTGCAATTGTTTCAAGTTCTAAAAAATCCCCGCTTTTGCTTAAAGATTGCAAAACGTCTAAAACAAGCTTATCTCCACCATAAAAATATTTTGTCTCATCAAAAAATGTCATTGCTTGTCCTAAACGAATAAGTGTCCAAACATTCTTTTCAGAAAGTGACATGTTGTTTTTTAAAATATAATCCTTCATTGTTTTTGAGAAAAAATCTGAAAGTCTTGGGCAAGTTTCTTGTTTAAACACAAGTTTTGCAAATTCATTGTCAAAAAGTGCAATAAATTTTGATGAAAGATAATAGGTCTGAAACTTGTTTGCTTTTTCTGTAACATTAACAAAAATCGCAAGCGGGCTGACTGTTTTATAAAAACAAAAACAAACCCCATCATAAAGTCTCGAAAAAGATGAAAAAGTGAAATCCGTAAAATTTCCAATTGGACAGATTATAATTTGTTTTTCATAAAGTGCACAATAATATTTACAAACAGAAATCAATTCTTCTTTTCCAAAAACAACAACAATATCTGAGTCATCATTTTCAATTGTTTTTGCCAAAAACTCTGTTGCAAAACAATTTTCGATTGTTTTGATTTTAAAGGCAATGTTGCTAATTTTCATTTTGTTTGAAAATTCAACTTCATTTTCACTTTTTTCATCATCAAAAAACAAAATGCTGCGATATTTCTTTTCACAAATGAAATCAAGCATAAAAGAAAAAGCATTGTCACTTACAACAATTTTTTCGGTTGAAAGAAAATGCTGTTTCCCACACTCGCATTTTTTAATTTCTAATAATTTATTTTCCACAAAATAATAATAACATGCGACAATATGTTTATCGCATGTTATTTATCTAATTTTATATCGAATTTTAATGTTTTTTGAAATTTATTGCAGATTTTCCGCATTTTCAGTTTTTTGAGCACTTTTAAGTTCTTTCTTTGATTTCACAACTCTTGCAATGCTGTCAATAGTTGAAATTGTAAATCCTTGAATGATTGGAAAATAATAGGTCAAAAATCTCCAAGCAAGAAGTCCAAGAACAATATATTTGCTTCCAATAAGTGAAGAAACACCAAACATTGCAATAAATGAAAATTCCATCATTCCTGTTCCGCCAGGAAGAGGAATCACAACAGATGCCATTTGACAAATTATAAATTTTGTAATGCAAATGCAAAGAAGGCTGAACACTGCAGTTGCATTTGTAAGCTCAATGTTTGAAAATGCCATTACAACTGTAAATGGGATTGAGAAATATGCAAAAACTTCAAGCAAACAGAATGCAACACAAATTGCAAGAGTTCCCTTGTGTTTGTTTAAATAGGAAATTGAAGATTGATATTCCAAAACTTGTCGCATGATTTTGTTATAGCTTTTACGATAGTCTTTAACAATTTTAAATGCATATCCAACTTTAACAATTCCACGAACAAGCGAACGACCAACAATCTTTCCGCTTCCAACCAAAATAAACACAACACTTGTAAGAGCTGTAACAATAATTCCGATTGCTGCAAAAATTTTGAAAAGAATCAACAAAAGTTCATTAAGAGATGAACCAGTTGGCAAAAATGGAATTCCAAAAATGAAGAACAGTGTTAAAACAACTGTATAAACAATGTTATAGATGATAAGTTTAATGATAGGAATGCTTGTTGCAATTCCTGCAGAAATATTAGATCTTGTCAAATTCAAAATTTGAGAAGGCTGTCCACCAACTGAAAAAGGTGTGATCGCATCAAAATATTTTCCAACAGCACTAACTTTATAAGCTGTGAAAAATTTTGACTTGCCTGTTGATTTTCGGATAAGGAAAAAGAAAATCATTGCATCAGCAAAAAACATTAAAAAGAAAAGTAAAACTCCACCAAGAAGCCACCAAAGTCTGCTTCCTTGAGTTTGAATAATTTCTTTAATTGAAATTCCATCGGTTTCTTTCAAACATGCAGAAATAATAAATCCAAGAACACAAACGTTAATTGCAAGAAAAATAAGGTTTGTGATAATGCTTTTGCGTTTTTTCTTTGGCTTTTGTGTCTCAATTGCTTCAGAAAGTTTTTCACGAGCAAGGCTCTCATCAATCATTGCATCTTTTTCAACGTCATCGAAAAATGAAACTTGACCTTCGCTTATAACGTTTTCTTCGCTTTTGTTTTCTTGCTCGGAAAAATCAGGTTCTTTAGAACCTTCAACACCAGGCATGCTTAGTTGCTCATTTTCAAGTTGTTTCTTTTTTCTCATATTCTCGCCTTACCTTTAAATGATACCAGCATGCAAAAAAACTGTCAATAAAAATATGCACTTTCAACCAAAAATGCAAAGAAAAAAGAGCCATAAGGCTCTTTTATATATTATTGTTTGTCACCGGCAGTGTCGTCAGTTCCATCATCGAAGAATTTTCCGGCAGCAATTAAAGCTTCAAGTTCTTTAACTTCATCGGCATATCTTGTTTGTTCGTGAGTAAGATAATCTTTAAGTTTCAAGTTGCTTTCATATTTTTCACGGTTTGTTTCAATATATTCTTGTGCATCTTGAATGCTTGCTTTAAGTTCTGCAATGTGAGATGTAAGTTCTTCTTGACGTGCTTTCTTTTCAGCATCAACATTTTTAATGTCAGTTACTGAATACATCAAAAGGTTAAGGTTTGTAAGTTCCAAAGCTCTGCGATCAAGCATTTTTTGATTTCTTTCCATTCTGCGAATGGTTCTTTCATATTTCAAAATTGCACGAGATGTTTTGTCAAGATCTCTGTCAATTTTTGCCTGGCTTTCCTTAATCTTTTCAAGACGAATTCTATAGTCAAATTCAGGTCCAGCATGGTCAACAACTGTAACAATTTCTGCAGGTTGTTCTTCTTTTTCTTCTTTTGTTTCTTCAACAATTACAGGAGTAACTTCTGCTTCTTCATCTTCAGGTTCTTTTTGAACGTCTGCTCCGAAAATATTAATGACAACCTTTGAATTGTCTTGAGCCGGCTCTTTTGGTTCTTCTTTAATTTCTTCTTTTGCTTCTTCAACTTGAGCAGGTTCTTCTGCTTTTTCTTCTTTTTGAGCAGGTTCTTCTGTTTTCTCTTCTTCTTTTGTTTTTGAAGCTTCTTCAAGTTTTGCAAGCATTTGATCAAGATCAATTTCATTGATTTCTTCTTTTTGAGAATCAATTGAAACATCTTTTTCATCTTGAGCTTTTTCTTTAGCACAAGAAACAACAATAAATGCGATTGTAAATCCAAGTGCTGTTAAAACTCCAAGTCCAAGGATAACAATTGCTACAATTTGGAATGGTGACATAATTTTTCTCCTTAATAATTTATTTTTTAGTTTGGTGGAGGCGGCGAGAGTCGAACTCGCGTCCAAGAAAATCCATAAATGCCCTTCTCCGTACAAAAGTCAATTTCAAAGGCTTTCGCTTTAAACAAGAAACTAACAAATTGTTTTCAAGCTATCAAAATTTATTTTAAAAAACTTTCCCAACTTTGACAAAGAAAGTTTCGCTCGGCTTTACTTTAACAAGCCTGGAAACCAGCCGACCTTTTCCAGCACCCGTGGCTAAACTAAGCAGCCATTGCAACTAAATCGTTGTCATTTATTGTTTTTACCGATTTTAGGATTCAGTATAATCCTGTACGCTTATAACACTTACAAATATAACCTGTCGAAACCAGAACGCCCCCATGAGGGTTTGCCTGGAAACCTTAAACGTCTTTTAAAGCACGCATTGTGTCTTTGGCAATTGTTTTTTCTTTAAGCGATTGTTTCTTATCGTAAAGATGTTTACCTTTTGCAACTGCAAGAAGAACTTTAACAAAACCATCTTTAAAATATGCTTTAAGCGGAACAAGTGTGTAACTTTCATTTTTCACTTTTCTTTCAATTTTCGCAATTTCAGACTTATGAAGCAATAATTTTCGTGTTCTTTTCTCATCTTCCTTGAAACTTGCAGTATTTTTATAGCAAGGAATGTTAGCATTCAAAAGAAATACTTCCCCATTTCTCAAAACACCATAGCTGTCTGAAAGATTAAGATGACCTGCACGAAGAGATTTAACTTCACTTCCGGTTAAAACAATTCCACATTCAAACGTGTCTTCAATAAAATATTCAAAGTTCGCTTTTCTATTTGTCGCTATCTCTTTCATATTTGCTCCTTGATTATATCATAGTAATTTTTGTTTTTCAAGATGGTTTTTGAAAAAAAATCTAAAAAAACGCACTTTTTTAGCTCTTTTTGGTTAAAAAAACTAAATTTTTGCGTTTTTTTAGTATTTTTAGTTGTTTTTTTGATTTGTTAAAACAAAGTCAATATGTCTTGTGTTAATATCAACACTATCAACCTTAACAGTAACTTTTTCACCAATTGTAAATTTGTTTCGTTTTCCAACAAGCATATATCTTGTCTGATCAAAAATATAGTGATCATCTGGAAGTGATTCTACATATACAAATCCTTCAATTGTATTATCAAGCTCAACAAAAATTCCAGACTCGATCACCGAACTGATTTTTCCTTCATAAACTTCACCAATTCTTTCTGACATATATTCTGCTTTCTTCAAATCGTCAACAGCTCTTTCTGCTTCATCTGCAACACGTTCAGTTAAAGATGATTGCTCACTTGCTTCTTGAACAAAACTTTCAAGAACCTTAACCTTATTTTCGTTAAGTTGACCATGAAGCATATATTTCAAAATTCTGTGAATTGTAAGGTCTGGATATCTTCTAATTGGTGATGTAAAGTGGCAATAATCTTTAAGCGCCAAACCAAAATGTCCAAGAGCTTGACTATCATAACGAGCCTTTTGCATGCTTCTGAGCATTACTTTTGAAATTGGTTCACTTTGAGGTGTGCCCTTAATTTCATTTAAAAGTTTTTGGAAATCTTTTGGTTCGCTTCCTTTATTTCCTGTTTCAAGTTTAAGTCCAAAACTTGAAACGAAAGTTTTGAAGGCCTTCACTCTCTCAAAAGTTGGTTCTTCGTGAACACGATAAACAAACGGAAGCCCCATATGTTTTGCATGACGTGCAACAACTTCATTTGTAATAACCATGAATTGTTCGATAAGCCTGTCACTAATATCTCTTGGCTTTTTAACAATTTCGGTGATTTTTCCTTCTTCATCAACATTGATCTGTGCTTCTGGCAAGTCAAAATCAAGTTGTCCAGCTTCATCACGACGTTTTAAAAGAATAAGAGCAAGCTCTTTCATTTTCTCAAGCATTGGAACAATTTTTGCATATTGTTTTCTAAGTTCAGGATCGCCATTAAAGATTTTTGTAACCTTTGTATAGGTCATTCTATAGTCTGAACGAATCACACCTTCAGCAATGTTATAGTCCAAAATGTTACCATTTTTGTCAATTTGCATTGTAACACTCATTGTAAGACGGTCTTCTTCTGGGTTAAGAGAACAAATTCCATTTGACAGAGTTTTTGGAAGCATTGGCAAAACATAGTCTGGAAAATATACACTTGTTCCACGGCGAAAAGCCTCTTTATCAAGAGCAGAATTCTCTTTTACATAGTTTGAAACGTCTGCAATGTGAACTTTCAAAACATAGGTTTCACCCTTCATTGAAAGAGAAATCGCATCGTCAAAGTCACGAGCATCTTCACCATCAATGGTGATTGTAAGCTCATTTCTAAAATCTTTTCTTCCCTTTATCATTTCGTCTGAAACCGGTTTATTAAGCTCATCTGCTTCTTTAATTACATCTGCAGGGAAATCTTCAATAAGTCCGAAAGAGCGAATCATTGAAAGGGTTGTAACTTTAAAACTGTTTGGATCACCAAGAACTTCGATAACTTCGCCTTGACTCATTCGTGTTCTGCTTGGATATTCGTCAATTTTAAGAACCACCTTGCTGATTCCTGTTGCCCCACCAAGTTTGTTTGCGGGAACAAAAATACTGTCAGCAAAACGTTGATCATCAGGAACCACAATAGCCCCGCCACTTGTTGGAGAAATTGTTCCAACAATGGTTTTATATCCTCGATCCAAAATTTTCATGACCGAGCCTTCCGCTCTTCCACGAGCTGATTGTGCCCCACGACCCTTATAGTTTTGACCACGTTTCTTTTGTTCAACCTTAATCAAAACTGTATCGCCATGAGCTGCACCATTAAGGTTTCTTTCAGCAATGAAAATGTCATCACCGCCAGCAACAGGACGTGCAAAAGCATATCCATTTGGATTCGCAAGAATTGTTGCTTTAACTGCACCTGAATTTTCTGGCAACGTATATTTATTACGCTTGGTAAAAACAATCTCGTCTTTTCTTGTAAGTTCGTTAAGCATGCTTGCTAGAGCCTGCCTATCAAACCCACGAGTAAGTCCAAGACGTTTTGCAATTTCGTCAAAATCAAGATATTTTTGTTTGCTGTTTTCAAAAACCGCTAAAACACTTTCTCTAAAATTCATCATTTTCTCCTGTTAAATATGAAATTCTTTTTGAAGCTCTTTCACAAGTTTGTTTCTTTTAAATAGTTCCAAAATCACCACTGCCAAAAGCGAAGTGCACATGAATGCAAGACTTGGCCAGAGTGGAAGATTTTTAAACCAAATAAACATTACAAAAAAGTAAATTATGCTGAATATTGCAAGAAAACTTACGCTTCTTAAAAGCTCCCCTTCATGTTTTCTTGAACAAAGACAAATTATGCCCGATGTGATTATTGATGCAGTCATGATTGAAGGCCCCGCATAAACAAGTGCCCAACCGAATTTTGTTGCAAGTGTGAAATAGTTATAGGCATCAATAAATATAAGGAAAAGTGAAACTAAAATGCTCATTATCGTAAGCTCTTTAATATACTGGCTCACCTTCACTTTAAGTGGCTCAATGAAAACATGGAAAACCATGATCAAAAGTGCCAAAACATATGGATACCAATATGGCTTTGTTGGAAAAATCAAATTCACAATCAAGCATATAATTGCCGATATCCAGAACATTCCACGAGTAATGTTATACCATTTTATGTTTTGAAAGTTTTTAAAACTATAAAGTGGATATGATTTTTTGTTTTCAACAATCTTTTCATTGCCACTTATAACATGTTTGCCACAAAGTGGACAGTTTGAAAGATCTGAGCTAACGTGAACTTTGCAACGTGAACAATATCTATTTTCTTCCATACATATCCCTCCTGTTGCTGTAAACATCAATATCAAGCCCAAAATCTGCAAGCATGCAAAAAATGTCTCTTTCGGTTTGGTTTTCTGCAATTTTTGATGAAATGCAAATTGAAAGTTTGTCACCAAAAGAAACAACCCCAATGCTTTTTTGATTATATAAACTTCTGCCAAGATTGAAAGTGTAACTTTCAACAAAGTCGTTAAACTCTTCAGGGCAAGAAACTTTCCCAATGTTTGAAAGTGCAAGTGTTTGAAGGTTTTCGCCCATATAATTGAAGCATATTTTCAAAACAAAGTTTTTAATGAAAAGTGGCATGATTTTAACAAAAAAGTTCTTTTGAACTTTAACATTTGCGTTAATGTTTGCTTGAAGCATGTTATCATCAACATTTTTAAGTTCTCTTTGAAAAATCTCGATAACATCTTCAAAAGATAGATCTTTGCCAGCAACTGGAACATTGACATATGATGAGAAATTTCTTAAGCTTTTACTGTTATAGCGAGAACGAAGGTCAATTGGAACTGAAATTTTTGTTGGCTTTTTATTTGATGTTTGTCTCTTATAAATTTGATAGCCAACAACAGCCGCCAAAAACACCGAGATTGTTGCATTATATTTCTTTGCAACTTCTTTAACTTTTGAAACACTCAAAATTCCTTCGGTTGAGTTCACCATTCCAGATGGAAGCAAAGTTCCCTTAATTTTATATGCACTTTTTTCTTTTGGACGTTTTGTTTTATCATTATTTACACTTTTGAAAAAGCTGTCTTCCATTTCTTCGTCTGACGGAATATCGTTATAGCTTGCACAACCAACAAATTCAGAAATTTTTGTTCCGCAAAGTTCAATATATCTTGCAACCAAACTGTTTATAAAAAACAATGCCCCACGACCATCACAAATTGCATGGAAAACTTCAAGAGTGATGCGATATTCACTATATAACACACGAATCAAAAATCCATTTCCATTTGACAAATTGAATGGCTGACAAGGGAAATATTTTTCTTCTTCAATTTCAAGTCTGCCAAAATTTGGTTCATAATAATTCCAGAAAAAGCCATGACATAATTTTACATTGAAAGTTGGAAAACGTGGCATAATGTCATCAAGTGCCTTTTGCAAAATTTGTTTATCAACCTTATTTTTCATTGTAACCGCAATTCTATAAACAAAATTCCAGTCTTTATCTGACGCACTTGGATAAATTGAAGCAGCATTGTCAAGACGAAACCAACTTGCAAATTTCCCACGTTGTTCCATTGCTCGAATTGTTTCTTCTTGTTTTTTTCGAATTTCTTTTTCTTTAAGCTTCTTATATTTCAAAAGTTCTTTGATTCTTTGCTTTTTTGCACGATTTTTTGCCTTTTTCGCACTTTTTTCGGCTTTTTTTGCAATTTTCTGCTCTTTTTTCGCACGCAAAATTTGCTCTTTTGCATTTTTCTTTTCTTGTTTTTGTTGCAAAAGAGCTTCTTTTTTCTCGTTTTCTGCAATATTTAATTGTTGTCTTTCTTTATGAGCCATTATTTCGCC
>ULLM01014438.1_pt1 | contig 9105 bp, 6 predicted proteins | sample 1951431 | NCBI WGS metagenome assembly ULLM01 (sample SAMEA4835528, study PRJEB28245) | human gut metagenome | biome: gut microbiome; material: fecal sample | place: Denmark | collected 2008
ACCTGACCACAGCACCTAAGTTACCGGCCACTATGGCCAAGTATCATTGCTATTCCGCTATGTTCAAGGGTTGTACCAGCCTGACCGCTGCACCTGCTTTGCCGGCCACTACGTTGGAAAGTAATTGCTACCAGAACATGTTCTATGGTTGTACTAACTTGACTGCGGTACCTGAGCTGCCTGCCACTACGGTTGTGTATAGTTGTTATGACGGTATGTTTTACGGTTGTAAGAGCCTCAAAGTGTCTGAAACAAAAACTGAAATCTGTCAATATGCATGGCGTATACCAACAAGTGGAATGGGTGTTCTTACTCCTAATAATTATTATTTTTGGAATGATAACACATTTTCTGGTACTGGTGGTACATTTACGGGTGATCCGTCTATCAACACCACCTATTACATGGAGAACGCTCCGGTAATTTCTGAAACGTCATAAAGAAAGGAGGCAGAGATGGCAAACATTAAAATTGGTGGCGTGATATATAACAATGTCGATACCTTAAAAATTAAAAATGCAGATACTGACGAATATACCGACTGGAAGGGAACGATTCCCGGTGGATATACGGCGACTTTTAAAGTTTCAGGAGATGATTATGCAATTACATCAATTCAAGGCGGATGTGCAATTTCAAAACCGATAGATCCAAAACTCACAGATCGTTTTGTTGCCGGATGGTCTTTAGATGAGACATATGCCTCCACAATAGAATTCCCGTATACTATGACTCAAGATACCACGTTTTATGCGCAAATTGTTCAATCACGACAGATTTCAATTGTTAAAGACACGACAAAAGACCTTGGTGTTATTAGTGGGCTGAATAAAAATAGAATTTATACGGTTGGAGGAAGCGGAAGTTCGGACGGTGATCTCTCATATATTAGTTGGAACGGAACAAAATGGATAAGAGAAAACGGATGGTGTAATATTTCAGCACTGACAGAAGATAGTGTTGGAATATATACCGGAAGCGGTGGTTGCGGAGGATGGAACTCCGGTGCTTGTGTTGAGGCCCCAAGTCGACTTAATGCTGTTGATTTTAAGAAAAATGTTAAACAATGGGAGCAAAGCATTCCGTGGTATCAGTGTCTCGTCGAAGGAACCCCCGTAACACTTGCGAATAGAACCACGAAGCCGGTCGAAGATATTACATATGACGACGATCTGCTTGTTTGGAACTTCTATGAGGGAAGGCTTGATTCTGCCAAACCCTGCTGGATTATGAAACCTCAAACTGCAACAAAATATAATTTGTGCAGGTTCAGTAATGTGTCCGAGGTCGGCTTCGTTGGTCCTGGAGAAGACATCGGATATCACCGTATTTATAATGACGAAGCGAAATTGTTTACACATACGGGCGTTCCGGAAACTCCAATTGGAACCCATACCTTCGCAGAAGACGGTTCTTTCCCGGAACTCATGTCGCAAGAGGTTGTTCAAAAAGATGTTCGGTTCTATAATATTGGCACGACGAAACATATTAATTTGTTTGCCAACGGAATTCTAACGTCTGCACGCATTAGCAATAAATATGCAATTCAGGATATGAAATATATTGGAGATCGTCTAATTAGTGAAGAAGACGAACAAAAATATATACTTCGTGTGTTAGAAACAAAATGTTAATAATTATTTCACAAACCTTCCGGTGTATAGGTTAACCGGAATTTCAAATAACAAAAAAAATAATTCAAACAAAAACAGAAAGGAGGTCCTCGGAAATGGGGAAACGCTCGACGGTATACCATGAACTGGTCACTCCAGAAAAGTGGGACAAGGTTAATGAAAAAAATAAAAGTTTGATCAACGAATTTACGGATTATTTGCGTTCTGCAAACAAATCTCCCGCAACAATTAAACAGTATGAAGCACAGCTTCGCACATTTTTTGTGTTTGTGCTGGAAAGATGCGAGAATAAATTTTTTGTCGATCTGAAAAAGAGAGAATTTGTTAAATATTTTGGATATTTAACAAACGAATTGGAGGTTTCTCCGAACAGGATTTGTTCGATGAGAGCCGTTCTTTCAAGTTTGTCTAATTTTATTGAAAGAATTTTGGATGAAGATTACCCGCAGTTCCGTAATCTTGTAAAAGTTCTGGAACCTGTGGATAAAGCACTTGTCCGTGAACGCCCTGCTCTGACGATGGACCAGATTAAAGACTGTCTCGAAAAGCTCGAAGCGGATAAAAAGTATCAGGTCGCCGCCTGCCTTGCTGTTCTTGCGGCGAGCGGAATGCGCAAAAGCGAAATCATTCAGATGAAAATGGAGTATTTCGAAAAAGATAGACTGATTTATAATGGTCTTGCTTATGAAACGGATAAAATTCGCACAAAGGGTCGCGGAAAAGCTGGGAAGGTCGTAACGAGAATTGTGTTCCGAAATCTCGTTGATGTTGACCACTATATTGATTTATGGCGAAAAAAGCGTGAGGAACTTGGCATTAAAGATGAATATATGTTTGTGGTTTATCATGATGGTTCGTATGAGCCGGCAACGCAGGCAACAATTAATTCGTTTGCGAGAACAATTGCGAAGTATCTTGGCGAGGATTTTTTTGTTCATAATGTTCGACACACGACCTCAACGGCGTTGGAGCTTGCTGGATACCCGATTGATGTTGTTCAGACAATTTTCCGCTGGGCAGATCCGAAGATGGTTAAATATTATTCAAATATTAGTGACACACAGTCGCTGGAAAACTTCTTCGCCGGGATGAGCGGGGAAGAAAATAATAAAGAAAAAGAAGAAAGTGAGGACAAAGAATAATGCCTACTTTTAGTACGAATCCGAAATGGTATAATTCTGCCGGGGTTTTGGATAGAAGTTTAACTGGTGTTGCGAATAAAAACAGCGGATATGACAATATTGCTATTGGATATAACTCACAGGCCGGTAGCTCTTCCGTAACAAGTGGCATTAATTCTGCTATTGCTATTGGATATGATGCTATAGCTAATAGCACTGATTCAATTGCGATAGGGTCTCGGTCTTCCGAAGATTATGGAACATATGCAACAGGAATTGGAGCCGTAGCGCTGGGATCCGGAGCATCGGCTGGTGGCGCTTATGCTATTAGTATAGGAAACGGTGCTGTTACAGATGAAGAAAGGGCAATTCAGCTTGGAAATAATGACAACGGATATGCTTTAACTATTGGAAACATTAAAGATAGCGGGGTTAATGTTGGAAGCGTTTCTTGTAGTAATTTGAATACCGAAAACATAAAGGCTCTTAACGCCACCATAAATGGTAAAACGACATTCAATGGAGGTGCCACATTTAATGGCGCTTTAACTATACCAAACAAAGGATTTGACGCTATGGATCCGCTTGGGACAGAAGAATTATCCCTGTCTGACGCAGACAAAAAAGAAAAAACTTTTAGCTTTCCGTTTGATGGAAATTATTTAAATACACTTAAAAGCGGACATGGCGTAGTTGCTTTTGAAATTATAGGAAGAAAGAATGGCACAACGACTGTTTATGGTCCATATTTGATACAATTTCCGTCATCTACATCCACACATGTTTTAAAATATTATTCTGCTTCAGACGGAAACTATCAGCCAGAGCTTCTTGTTGTTTTGGAATCAAGTATTGGTAGTAAGACTGGAAATATAAAAATTACCCTAAGATCAAACGCGATAGGCAGTTATTTAAACCATTATATGAGTACTGTGCAGTTTCAAATGATTAGAATTGCAAATCTGTCTTTTACGCAGCCTGTATAAAAATAATTTTGTAAGAGGAGGTATTGAAATAAATGGCAAATACAGAACCTGGAACCGGTTTTACTAGCCAATATATTGGCGCAGACATAGAGCGAGCTATTGGGGCGTATCTTAACGGAGATACGAGATCGACTATTGTTGTTGATATAACAGACAAAACAAAATGGATAGAAACCGCTATCTCAGATAAAGACAAAGGACAATATTATTTAAATATTACTTGCACTGGAACAAGTTTTGTCGGGCATACGCCAGACGCTTTTTTGATTATAGACGGAGTAAAAGTAATTCCATATATCTACTATGATACAACGCTTGGGGACAAAATAACAAGTGTTTGGTTATATTCGAACACACAAGCCGTGTGTAAGGTTGTTTTAATTGGGTCTGCTCCGATTAGCCCGGCTTCAAACACGGTCCAAATTAATCCAACTTAATTAATTATTTTTTACGAAAGGAGTTTAACGGGAGATATGGAAGAAAATAAACAAATAAATCAAGAATTACAACAGGAGACAACAGAACAAAATGAAGTTCCTGTTATTGATAAAGATTCGGTTGATATACTCGACCTACTTGAAACAGCATCATCGTGGCTTGTTTCTCCAGAAGATAAAGAGGCGGAAAAGAAATTCAATGAGATTAAAAATCAGATTATCGTGAAATCTTTTCTGCCTCTAACGATGAAAAACGCACTCGTGAAAAAGGCGATTTTCGACTTGCGAACATCAGATGATTCAATTGATGAATTTCCGCAAGCGTTGGAAATTTCGCTTCTGTTCAACGTTCTTCTCGAATATACGAACATTAAATGGGAAGATGGGCTGGAAGTAAAAGACGCCGCATTTTATGATATTTTGTGGGCGTCTGGCGTGTGTGATACGATTTTGGAATATTGTCGTTCGGATTACGAAAGAGTGGTTCGAATGGTGGAAAATATGTTCTCGTTTGAGAACCTTTACAACCTTGTTGAAATGATCAATAAGATGACTCCCGATAGCGTGGATGAACTGACGAAAGAGGTTAAACGGATTAGACTTGAATCCGACCCGCAAATTCTTCACGATTATGCGACACTCGCGAGAGCGGGCGATCCGATTCTGCACAAGATGGCAGACGCTATTGAAGATACCGCGTATAAGGCGGCAAAGGGAGAAATTCCGGAAGAAAAAGACGCAAAAGAGTGATAAGCGACAAATAAAATGCCGCTTTTATTTCACAAAGTTAATTTTAGTGGGAATTCTCACCAAATAATGGCGTCTCCTTTAAATATTGTTTTTAAAAAATATAAAAAAATAAAGTCATTATTTGGTGGTTTTCCTCGATTTTTCGAGGAAAATATAAAATAATAGTGATGAAATGGAGGAAAATATTATGCCTGATACAAATTTTGGAAATCCGTTTATGGCAAATATGAGCGAAAATCCTGTTCATAAAATTGTTGTTGAAGTTAGAAATAAGGCGGTTCCCACAAGAGCGGATGTTATGCAAAGCAAGGAAGGTACATTTATTGCAGTGCCGGTTGAATATGATCCAAATAAAGATCATGCATATAAATTTGCCGGTCCAAATCAAAAAAAACTATTAAAAGAATTTGGAGAGAATTTTATTTCGGTTACTCAGTTTGGAAGTATAATTGAAGGAATTGATGATACTTCTGCTATAAATAAGCTTAATAAAATTTTAAAATCTGTTGGAATCGAAAAAACAATAACTGGAGAATTAAAAGCCATAACAAATGAGGCATTTGATTCAATGGGAAAAGAGGTGGCGAGACTTTCTCCAGAATACGGAAAACAATTTGAAAATATTACTAATAGAATTAAAAATTTCAGAGCAGCAGATGCGTATGGAAATGCTTTTCATAGAGCAATTGAGTTATTGGAAAAAGAAGGAAAAACTAATGACCCAAAAGATATTGAAAAAATATTAAAAAGGATGGCTCGCGAAAAAGAAGCAGACAAAACTTATGGGAGCGTGCTGTCTGATGTTTCTAATGGCGACAGAAGTAGAAATGCTCTTTTAAAAGATATTGACGCATATTTTAAAAAGAAAATAGAACTCGGTCTTGGAAATGTAATTGGAGCAGAACAACAGCTTGGAGCAGTTGTCAAAGTTGGAAATGATATTGTTAAAATAGCTGGAACTTTTGATCAATTATTTTTGAAAACAAATTATATTTTACGAGATCTAAAAACATCGTCTTCAAAACAGCCATCTCCAGCGTATGGATTACAACTTAATCTTCTTGAGAAATTATTAAATTCGGTTGGAATTTCTGTTTCCGAAAAGGGAATAACAAGGGTTAAAGGGGGAAAAGCCTTTGATTATACAATTGGGAAAATAAGCGATCAAGATATTACAAAATTAATATCTATGGTTCTAGATATTCAGAAAGAAAAAGATCCAAATAATAGAGAGATGCTCCAGGCAGAAGCAAGAGCTATTTTGGGCGGAGGCGCAGTTCAGACGCGAGTTGGGACGCGAGTTAATGAAGATGGAACCAAACAAACGACTTATAATGATATAGCGTTAAAAGACATCCCCAAAAACATCTATTCAACAGATGATGAAAAGGTAGACCTTGTTAAAAGATTGTTTTCTGGTATGAGAAGAAAAGATCAGGAAGCGTTTATTTCTTCTTTATTTAATACTAATAAATATAAAAAAGACGGTACGGCAGAACCGAGCAACACCTTTTATTATCAGGGTCCTTTTTATGATCGACTAAGGAAAGAAATCCCAAACCCATATTTTGGCACTGCAAGTTCCGACTTTGGATATAAGGAATTTGAAACAAAAGAAGGAGAAAAAGTTGGCGGCCCTGTTTATGGAGGATTGTTCGCTTCTCAAAATGCTCAAAAATATAGAATTTTAAAAGCAAAATATGGAGATGCTGTAGCTAATAAATTTTTAGATCAAATGCTAAAAGATATAGATTTAGCAATTGGAAACAGAGATGATTATGAAACGGCAAATATTGCCGAAGGATTTTTTAGATCTCTTGGATTAGTAGAAGATAAAACCCCACTTAATCGAGATTTTGTTAAAAGAATAGATGAATTATCTTCTGGATATCGTAATATTTCTTGGTTTTTAAACAACGAATCCTTAAAAGATCTTGGCGGCCAGCTTCAAAGTATTTCGAAGGAAGAGCAAGCTTTGATGGCGGAAAAGTCTTCTAAATATCGCGGAATTAAAGAAACTGATCAAATTTTTAAAACTTTAGCTTCTTTAAGAGAGATTGGAGAGGGAACTGGCGGTCTTTTTGATACTATAAAGAAGATGGAGATTGATTCTAAAAACATAGGAGATCCAAAAGAACTTTTAAATAAATATTCAGATATTTTATATGGTATATTTTCTGGACTTTCTGATTTTAAAGATTTAATTTCAAAATCAATTAAAAATCTTGGTAGAGTTTCGGAAATTGATGAATTTGGTAATTATCTGGAAGAAAACAAATCCGAACAAATACTTGATTATGTTAATGATTTCTATTCAAATGCAGAGAATATAATTAAAAATTCTAAATTAACTCCAGAAGTACAACAAAATTTAATTGAACGTCTTTCATATGCAAGATCGACCGAGAGAAATGGTTCAATATCTCACCAAATTGGCTATAGAGTTGCAAGGGGAGTTGGTATACATGATTATATAGATCAAATCCTTCAAGGAGGATTAGAAAAGGCAAATATGGCTGCGGAAGAAAGAGGAGCAGCAAAATTATCGCCGGATCAATATGCTGCATTTGTTTTATCTCCCGAGGCCTTTTCTCAATATTCTTTATCTAAAAAATTTGAAAAAAGTTATCGGAATAAAAATAATCTTGAGCAATTTTTAAGAGATTTTGTTAGTGATTCTTCTTATGACGAGTCGGCTGAGTTCGCTTCTTTAAAAAAACAAGTTGCAGAAGAATTTATAAATCCAACCACAAGAATGTTTGAAGATACAAGGGTTTATATAAATGAGGCTGGGAAAATAGTGACCGGTCTTCATGTTGTTTCGGATATTCTTGGTAAACAATTATCCAATGAGGCTGGCGAGTTTGATTTGACCGGAGAATTTAAAACATTAGGAAATGAACCAGAATGGGCAAATAGAATTCTTCGTGGAATGGGCGTTTATCGAGTTGAAGATGTTGACAAAAAAATGGAATCTCTTCCTCAGTTTTATGGCGCTATTTTCCCAAAAGTTTCAGACGACAGAAAGAGCGAGATTGAAAAAAGGAAAAAAGAGCTAGAAGAAGAATCAAATAGACTTATTAGTCTGTCGGAAAAAGAAGCGGTGGATTATGGTCTTGAAAAAATGGCGGATAGACTCATTGAAATAACAGATGAAACCAAAAAATTAGATGAGGAACTCAAAACATTAACTTCTGCTGAAGCTTCTAGAACAAATCTTCTTTCTCAAATCAAAGCCTATTTAGACGAACAAAATAATATATACAATCAAACGATCCAAACGATTGAAGACAATTATAAAGAAGTTGGAAACGTTTCTGGAACAGAATCACATCCTGAAGATTTTGATACACCAGAAGAGAAAAGAGATTATTTCTTAAAAACTGCACAAGAAAATCTCCTTAAGAGAACCGGTGGTTTAACAAGTCAAACATCTGACGACGAGTTATTAAACCGTTTAACATCTGATGATAAGATTGTTTTAAATAAAGAACTTTCTAATCTTTTAAGAAAATATAACGAATCACAAGGCAAAGTTGGCACTGTTTCTGGTTATTCTGCGGAACAGGTTGAAATGGTTCGTAATATGATGGAAGTTGCAAAAGTTGGATATGAATATCAACAGAAACAACTTGAGCAACTTGAAGCAGCCCAAAAAATACAAGAAGAAGCAGAAAGGTTACAAAAAGAAAATGAAGAAAAAGTAAACGAGATAAAAGAACGTGCGGCTGATTCTAAAAAAACATATGAAGCAGATTTTGTTGAAAGAGCCGAAATCGAAGATGAAGAAAAGGCAAAACGTAGCGCTTCGGCAAAAAGGGGTTGGGAAACAAGAAGAAAGAAACAAGGTAATCTTTTGGCTCCAGCTCCCGCAAATGTTGTTACGTCTCCAGTTCAAACTGCGCAATCTGGTCCAATTCACGTCATCATTGACGGTACAGTTCAGGGAGACTTTAAGAATAAAAAGACCGTTATGGAAACATGGGATGCAGACGGTAATTTAATTAGTTTTTCAACAAAAGACATTAGTAAAAGATCCGGATCTCCCAGAGGAACGCCTCAACTTGATGTAATTAAACAAATTAAAGAAGACACCGGTAATATCGTTCAAATGATGGCATCTGGAATGACTGCACAAAATATTCAATCTCCGCGAATGATGTCTCCAGGGCCGGGA
>ULLM01021755.1_pt1 | contig 8993 bp, 7 predicted proteins | sample 1951431 | NCBI WGS metagenome assembly ULLM01 (sample SAMEA4835528, study PRJEB28245) | human gut metagenome | biome: gut microbiome; material: fecal sample | place: Denmark | collected 2008
GAAGCAAATTTTACACCTATAACAGGAAAACCTGCAATATTTCTCATCGGTACTAAATTATAATTTAAGTCCATATCCTTTAAAAAGCTTTGAAAATCTGATAACTTATTTTTACTTAAAATTAAACTTGCTAAATCGTCAGAGCCTAACCTATAGCCCATATATCTATTACCATCTAACAAACTTTTAAAATAGAGCATACCATTAACAAATTCAACAAGTTGCTTAATATCAGATTTTTCATCTTGAACTGTATTGCTGTATATATATTTAATCATTGATAATTGCTGTTGCAATTGTACTTTATTTAAGTTTTCAGTTCCAGGCAAATTTATAAAATTATGCGTATAATCAAAATAGTTGTACTCCAAAACCTGCACTTCATTGATATATAATTTCTCATAACATAATTCCAAACAGGACTTTTTTGCATATTCATAAACTACTCGTTTTTTCCCAAACTGAAAATGGTACTTGAAAATTGCGTAGGGTGTATTATTATTTGCATTTAAATAAATATTTGATGGTATCATTATTTTTTCTTTATCCACAATATGGAATGTTATATCCATCAATGCCGAACATAAGTTTGATTTACCACTACTATTTGAACCAAATATTAAAGCTTTTTTTACAACACCCTTTTCAACCATTTCAGGATTATAGGTATACTTCTTGTTTGTTGTCAAATCAAAAACAATATTATCTTTAAATCCCATAAAATTTTGAACTTCAAACTTTTTTAACATAAATATCTCCTTTTCTAAAATTGATTATATTACAATAAAATCATTAAGTCAAGCAATTTCGTAAAAAAAATACGGGAAATTCAGTTATTTGTTGTTTTTTAGTTCAATTTTGATTATATTTTGTATTATTTTTGCTTTTTAAATCTCAAAATCTTTTTCTTTTCTTCTGCGTTTGCGTTCTTGTAATTTTTCAAGTTCACGAATTTGGTGTTCTATTTCTTCATCAGATAAGTCATCATCAATATCTTGTTCAATTTTTTGCTCTTGTTCGTGTTTTTGAATTTTCGTGTTTAATCTATCAATCGATTCTCTTACATATTCGCTATCAACAGAGTTATAGATCGTAATTGTTGTTTTAACATCACGATGTCCTAAAAGTTGTTGAATAACTTTTGGGTTCTCGTTCATTTCAAAAAGCATATTTGAAAATGTGTGTCTAAGTCTGGAAAAGAGAATAGAGTAGTTAGCACATGCTTAAGGGTGAAAAACTAGACAGCAAGCATTTTGCCCATTTTGTTCATCATATCGGTTTTGTAAGACATCATTGAATGAGTGTATCTTGTGAGAGTTACAACTGGATTTTTATGTCCAAGAATTTCGGATAAAGTCTTTACATCCATTCCTATTTCAATAGCACGAGTTGCGAAAGTATGACGAAGTGAGTGAAAGTTTTTATAACCAACTCCAATTTTGCTTAAAATTCTTTCATAAGTTCTTTGATAAGCTCTTGTTCCAACAATTCCACCAGTGCGGGTTGATATAACATATTTTGAATTAGATGTTTTCTTAATTTTCTTTAAAATATCTAATAATGCTTTTGGAAGTGGTATAGCTCTGCTTGAATTTTTTGTTTTTGGATTATCTATCACAATTCTAGGCACACCATTCTCTTTAATTCTATAAATAGTTTTTGTAATGCTCATAATTCCAGTTTGAAAATCTATATCTTCCCAAGTGAGTGCAAGAAGTTCTCCAAGTCTAATTCCAGTGTAAAGACAAATTACAATTCCAATGTAATTGCTTTTGTTTGAAGCAAGGCAATATCTTTCAATTTTTTCTTGTTCGTGTTTTTCAAAAGCCGTAACAGGTTTTTCGGTTGGACTTGGCAGCTTGATTTTCTTTATTTCATCTCTTTGCATTTTATCCAATGATTTAGCGAGTGCCATACTTCCTTTCAAAACATTCACAATTCCAATAACCGAGTTGTTAGCAAGTTTTCCGTTTGTGTTCAAGTTTCCATTTTCAAGTTCACTCAAAACAAAGTCTTGAAAAATCTCTCCATTTAGGTCATCTAAATCATAATTCCCAAGTTTAGGATTGATGTGCTTTTCTATGATGTATTTGTATCTATCATAGGTTCTAAGCTTTACAGTGTGTTTTGTGTATTTTTCTAGCCATACACTTAGCCATTCTTTAAGTTTCATATAAAATTCCTCCTTATTTATTTTAACTTGTAAAGGTTGCCCTTCTATCTTTTTAAGGACATCTAAAGTCAAAAAATTAAGGGAGTAAATTCACTTTTTGAAAATTTCCTAAAATTATTTTTAAAAAACATATAAAAAGACCACCTACTATTGTGATAGGTGTATAAAATTCTTTAAAAAGCCATAAATTTTTAATTTTTCAATACAAATTTTAATAAAGTATGTTATACTAAATACATATTAAATTGAAAATCTTGTAAAAGAGACCACCTATCACAATAATAGTAGGCTTAAATTAAGTGATAAAAAATCATCTATTCTCTTTTACACAAAGGAGAGATGATGCTTTTATCTTATAATAGTGAAATTCAAGGCATGATAGATTTTTGGACAGAACTAGGACTTGAACCTGATTATGATTTAAATACCGATGGAAGATTTAAAGGAAATCTAATAGAATTTAAACTTGTTTTTTATGACTTGAAAAAACACAAAGAACAAATTAAACGATATGTTGAAGCTTATAATAGTTGTGCTAAATCTATTCCTAAATATAGTTATTTAATTTCTATAAACGAACGCAAATTTATTAAACTAGATAATGAAACATATAATGAAATAAAAACGGGGACATGGAAACAACCAAAAGATTTTTTATCTGAATTTATAGAACAAGATGAATATATAAAAGGCTGGATAAATGAATATTCTATTGTTTCATATAACAACAAATTGTGCGATGTATATAAAAAATATATTAAAAACAAAGAAGATGTAAAAAATGAATTTATACAACCAAAATTTCTTAACATAAATCCATTTGATTGGAATAAGCAAATAGATGAAGAAAATTTAGACAATCAAAATATTGGTTGGCTACATTTTAATATGAATATGTTAGGACCATTTCTGTTAAAAAAGCAACTAGGTGCATTTTTTACTCCTGAACAATATGTTAAAATTGCGACGGATATGGTAAGAGATGCCATTAAAAAAGTTCCTGCCGGTAACGATTACATCATATTCGATAGATGTGCAGGAACTGGTAATCTAGAAAAATTTTTACATGAAGACGAACTCTCTCATTGCGTTTTGAACACATACGACTATACTGAATGGACAACATTAAAAGGATTATACGATGGTAGAGTAAAAATGATAATTCCTCCAACAAGACGATATATGGATTTTAATAAGGGATTATTGACGGATGGTGATGCTTTAAGTGAAGAATTTTATAATTTTTGTTTTCATTGTGGACAAATCGGTTTTTATGATGAAGAATATTCAGAACAGAGCAAATTATTAAGTTCATGGATTAGAAATGAAAAAATGACAATTATCATGTTAGAGAATCCTCCGTTTGTGGAACCACAAGGTGGAGCCAGTCAAGGAAAACCAACATTTACCATAAAAGATAAATATTTATATAAGGAAATGGCTAAAGAAACATTCGAAACTAAAAATGTCAATAGAGCATCAGAAAATTTATTTATTTGGAGTGCTTTTAAACACTTTTTAAGGCAACCTTCTGATTCTTATATTTTATTTTCTCCAATAAAATACTGGAAATCTCAACATATTATAGATAAAAAATTTATTCGCGGATATATTTGTAATAGAGCTAACTTTAATGCAAGTGAAGGTGGAATTGTCCTTATTCAATGGCAAAATATTAATGATAACAATGAAATTTTATCTGTTGACAGTGATTTAGGAATAAGAAAAATCTATAAAATACACAGCAATCCATTAAAGTTGTTACAAGACTCTCGGGAGAATAAAGCAATAGCTTATTTATTTAATCTAAGTAATATTCCGAAAAGCGATAATGGTAAACTTATTAACGACATTGATTCTTATAAAAATTATTGCAAAGTACAAAAAGCATATAAATTATCAAATGATAATATTTTGTATCAACTTCCATTATGGCTTGCAAATTGTTATGAATTTGCTGATTATACCGAAAGAGAAGTAATAATGAAAACCGCCGATGGTGGTTGTTGTTATACAAAAGATGAAAAATTTTTATACAAATGTTTTATTTGGGCGGGTTTATCTCAAATGAACAAATGTCTTTCAAAGGCAGGTTTGATTAATCAATTTTGTTTTTTACAAGATACAGATGCTGATAAAATATTATTGAAATATAAGATGGATACTTGTGATGCAGAACTTATGCAATATTGGTTAAATGTTTTAAACCTAGTAAAAACAACAGAAGAATATAATTATCAATGGAATTATGGATTATATCAAATAGACAAAGAAATAAATATCAAAATTGGCAGTGGAACATTTAATAAGAAAAATGAAGAAATCTTAGTACCAAAATATAGAAAACTTGATGAAAATATTAGTTTATTAAAAGATAAATTAAAAAACTATTACTTAAAAGAAATTAAAAATAAATTATTTTTATATCAATTGCTTAAATAAAAATACTTGTATTATTTTTATATAAAAAACAAATATCCTCACATCAAACTTATTCGCATTTTAACTTATTATCATCACGACAAAGAAAAATATGCTTTGCCATCGTGCTATGATGGTTCAATATTTCCAGAAATAGAAGAATTGCATTACAAACAAAAAATAACAAAAAGAAACGAGTGGATAATAGACCACTGCAACATTCTAGTTTGTCACATAGAAGAAACCTACAAAAGCGGAGCCTATCGCACACTCAAATATGCTCAAAAGCAAAACAAACCAATAATTTACATCTAACAAAAAAGAAGACTAAAATTAGTCTTCTTTTTTACCTAGCACCAATAATCCTTTTCTATTAAATAGTTCTATTATGTCTTGGCTATTTAACTTATTATTTCTAAAACTTTCAAAAATACTTAAAAATGTCTCAGCTGTAATAAGCAAGACTTCATTTGTTTTTGCTAACTTTTCAACATCTTGAGTAACATCATCTCTTTCCTTTAAAGGTATTGTTCTTTGCCTATTTATAATAGCGATTGCATTAACCTCTTTATCTTCATTTCCTTCTAATTCTAAGAATATACTTTTATGCATTGCCGCCTGTAAAACATTACTTCTTTTTACATTACTACTTATACCTTTAATTTCTCCAATATAAAATACCCCATTATTCTCGAACAGAAAATCTTCTTCTTTAGTATCGTTAAATTCTTCGTATTTATAGCCCACCATTTCTTTTAACATAATATTAACGACAGAAACCAAAGCATCGCCTGTTTTATATAAAATGCTTTTAAAAAAATTATTTTTATCCATCTTTTCTTCTAAACAAGACTGTTCTTTTATTAAATAATCCATTTGTTGAGAATTGGTTTCATATTTTTCTTGCAATTCTTCATCATCTAGAATTTTTATTTCATTCAACCATTCAGGAGAAATATCCTCAGAAGATGAATCCCATCTGAGTTCTTTTATGATACTTAAAATGTTGTCTTCAGATTGTAATTTTAGAGTTGTAAAATATAAGCCAAGATAATTAATGGTCGTTGTTGACGTCCCTGTTGTTGACGAAATAACACTTTGTTCGGCACTAATATTTTGAAATATAAAATCGCAAGTTAAAATTTCACCTTGAACTTTTGACTTGGTCTTGTTATACATTAGCCAAGAGTTTCCAAAATGTCTTCCTAAGAGTGTTTCAATTATTAAATTAAGCAGTGGAATGTTGTTTTTCAACTCAACGGATTGCGTATAATTTTTACCTGAGCCTACATAACCCCAATTATATTTAAAAGAAATATTTTGTGGCAAAACGACTAGTATTTTATTGCTAGTTTTCTTTATCATGGCAGATAATGTCTTAATGTCTGATATATTGTTAATGTTTTGCGTTGATGTTCCCATGTTGTGCCAATTATTCGCATCTGACAAATCTATTATATTAACATTATAATCATCAAATGATTCTGGGGAAGATAATGTGTTTACTTTAAATTTACTCGAATTAAAATTCCCAGAATAATTAATAAATTGTATATTTTCCATATTTTCTCCTTTATTTATTTCAATCTTCCAACAAGACTACATTCACTTTATGTGAATAGGTGGTGCAAGCATCTATAGCTATTATATTTTTTGTTATGAAAGGTTCAAAATTGGCTTTATTTCCAAATTCTTCGTATTTGTCCGGATTTTGTTCATGCCATAATGCAGAACAATGCCAATGTCCACAAACTATTGTTTTGTTTGGTTCGTAGATTTCATAACAATCTCTAATTTTAAACTGACTGCAATTTTTTTGTTATTTCAATAAAAAAATTTTTACTCCACAAATCAAGTTTTGTTTTGTCTTTTATGAAAGGCAAGACATCTTGTTTTGCTTGTTCTATATCTAGATTTTCAAATCTTTCGTTTAGTAATGCTTTTAAATTATCAATAGTTAAATCATAATTTTCATTAATAAACTTTGACTGAACCAACTTTGCTTTCAAATTTTCCAAATTCACTTTTGCACCGATTGACAAAAAGAAAATATAATCGTAAAAATCTCTACCTTTCACTCTTGATTTCCAATTTCTGCAAAGGCAAGCATGAATTTTACCTGCAAATAATGATTGCAAATCATATAATCTTACTTGATAAGGAGAAGGCAACAGTCCAAACTTAGTTTCATAAGTTGCCCCAGTTGGTGGGTTAATGTCCACTTCAAACTTAATTCGTATAGCTTCTTCTTTATTGATAAATTTAGAATCTTCACTATCTTCATAGAAAGATAAAATATGTTCTTTGGTGTTACCCTTTAAGAAAGCAGATTTTATATTGGAATCAATAGATTTAATTTTCTCTGTCACATTGAAATTTAAGCCAAGTGATTTTGTTTCATTTTCAATATATGGAAAATATTTGGTTAAATCAAAATCTGGATTTTGTGTTATTAATGAAAAATCCAAATCTTCACTAAATCTATCCAATCCATAAAATATTCTTAGTGCAGTTCCACCATAAAATGCTGCTTCTTTAAAAAATCCACCCCGAGACAGTCCACAAAGAACGATTTCTTGAACAATCTCTTTTATGGCATTCTTCTTGTCTTCGATATTGTTAATTTGATATTTTGATAACATCTGGCTTAATACTTGTTGCATTTTACTTTTCTCCTTTAATAAATTTTGCAAGTAAATTTAAGTTTGTTGAGTGATATAGTGGCGCAAGTTTTAAAATGTCTTGCTTGTTTAATTCGTTAAACTTGTCTTCATTTATTCTTAAATCTTCAAATAGCAATCTTTCTAAATCTTTAATTGTTTTCACGGGAGATATGGTATAAAGCTTATCGCAAAGTGCTTTTTCTGCTGTTGCCATTTGATATGAATATTCTTCATCTTGAAAAGCAAGGACTCCCAAACTAAATACCGCTTTAGGAACATCTCTATAAATAAAAGTTCCAAAACGATTTGTATATGTCTTAATTTTTTTCTTATTGTAGGTTGCACATGTAAATGTATTGTAAACCGCTTCAGGAATTAATCCTTGCTGATACAAAACATAATCAAAGGATAAATAGGATGGCCCATAAATAAATTGTGCAAGCCTTGAACCATTAGTATTTGGATTAGTTTCATAAATTCCTTTAACCAAAGGAAATAATTTTCCTTGCTTTACTTCTCTATTTATTTTTGCTAATGGATTTGAATAATCAGCATATAGTTCTTTTAATTGTTGAGTTGTAATTATCATATATTTCCTCCAGATAATGCAATTATATAATATTATCTGGAGAAAATCAACTAATTTTACAATATTTTCTCCAAACAATGCAGTAAAAGTGTATTTTCTGGAGAAAATACAGCTTTGTAAAAAATCAATTCACATAGTTTAATGTTATAAACTTAACTGCTTTTAATAATTTTTATATCATTGCAATGATACAAGCAACGATTATTTTTTACTATTACAAATAAAATAACACCAGAAAAATTCTGGTGCTATTTTTATTGGAAGTTTCTACGATAAATTGTTTCAAGAGTTTGATAGTAAACAATTCTTGATTTCTTGTATGGTTCTTTGTTTTTGTTGTTAAGATATAAGTTTATTAAATCTTCCCACAAATTATTTTCTTTAATTAAGTCTTCAACATGTCTATGATTTGTTGCAACTTTTCTTAAAGCCCACGAGTAATTACCAGTATTTTTATCGAATCTAATATACTCTTGTCTTTCCATACCTTCTTCATCTTCATAGTAACTAACAATTGCAAAATCAACACTACAAAGAACTTTATTTCTCTGTGCATTTAGTTTTTTTATTGTTATTACAGAAGTTGAATCTTCAGAAAATTCATAACTATTGTCAAAATATTTATCAAACAAATTCATAAATGTTTGTTTTAATAGTTTTGCATCGTTATAATCTTCGATAAAAACTTTTTGAATTACAATATTATAATCCAAGTCAAAGCCTTGATTACCATTTTTTACTCTTGTAATCAATTTTCTTTTAGCACTTCCAATTAAGTTGAATTGAAAAGTTAAAATTCTTTTTTCTCTCAAATCTCTTTGAATAGATTTCAAAATTTCATCAACCTCCAACTTAAAAGGTTGATATTCACTTTTCGGTACATATTCAAACATATTTTTTTACCTCCTTAAAGTTTGAATTGGAGGGGGATTGATAAATAATTTACCAACCAGGGAGCAAATAAATTTCATAGCCAATCCATTTTCAAGACAATTATAACATAATTTTTTTAATATGTCCATATCCGTTGCAATCAAATTTAACTAGCAAAGTATTAGATATTTTTAGGCGATTTTAGATAGTTTTAAATAGCCAAAGTATTGCTCAAAAATGGCCATAGGTGTCAATAGGTGTCAACTTTTTTGAA
>ULLM01005653.1_pt1 | contig 8961 bp, 7 predicted proteins | sample 1951431 | NCBI WGS metagenome assembly ULLM01 (sample SAMEA4835528, study PRJEB28245) | human gut metagenome | biome: gut microbiome; material: fecal sample | place: Denmark | collected 2008
AAGCGTTGTTTATACTAACTTAGCGTGAGAATTGATGATTAAAGGAGAGATCCGCTTAATAATAATATAAAAAGAAGAACTATGTCGATAATGATTCTAGACTCAAACTTTCGCAAAGATATGAAAACTCGCTCACATACGGATGGATTTCAGAGGAATAATGCAAAGTGCTTGGACGAGAAAGGGATAAGTCGTTTTGTTCCACATTCTTCCATTTGAGGTTTTTGACCTGTTTTTGGGGAGTTAGGCAAACAAATCGCTACTTATCCGTTGCCTTTTCGGGATTGAAAATAGGTATGAAATTTACTTCCAAAACTGTTTTTCTACCCCTGTTCACCACCGCAAGAACGCTGTTCTGTCTGTTTTTTGCTAATGCAAAGTTAGTCAAAATTTTCCGTATCAGGAAAAAATACAGTCTCAGATTGGAAGTCAAGGGGGCTTTTTCTATATTCCGCTATATTTTTCATGCCATTCATTTGCTCGCTATATAATAATTTTGCAAACAAAGGAATAGGTTATGAATCAGGCAAATGTAAAGGTGTCGTTCTACCTGAAAAAGAGCGAGGCGGATGCCAATGGCGAATGTCCGGTAATGGCTAAGTTGAACATCGGAAAATACTCTGAAGCGGCATTCAGCGTGAAGATGAAAGTGCCGCAATCCCGATGGACTTCGGGGCGTGCGTCTGGCAAGAGTGTGACGGCAAAGGAAATCAACAACCGGCTGGATGAGATCCGTGCGGTGGCGTTGAGTATCTATAACGAGCAGTCTGCCGTCCGTGACGGTGTGACCGCTGAGGAAGTGAAAAGCATTTTGCTTGGAATGGCAAGCGGGCAGGAAACACTGTTGAGCTATTTCAGGCAATTCATCAACAACTTTGAAAAGCGAGTTGGAGTCAACCGCACAGCCAAAAGTTTGCAGGCATACCGCAATGCCTATAGGCACATTGAGAAGTTTCTGCAAGAAAAATACAGGCTAACGGATATTCCTTTCTCGGCATTGGACCGCTCCTTCATCGACAAATACGACCTGTACCTTCGTACCGAACGCAATCTCGCTCCCGGAACCGTCATCAACCTGACCGTCCAACTGAAAACCATCGTGGGTGAGGCTATCGCTGACGGTATCATTACCGTTTATCCGTTCATGGGTTACGAGCCGGTTCGTCCGAAAGCGGTGCAGAAGTATCTTACCGATGAAGAGCTGCAACGGCTTATGACCACTCCGCTCCATAGGCAGACACTTTACCTTGTCCGTGACATGTTCCTGTTTTCCTGCTTCACCGGCATTTCATACAGGGATATGCGCTCGCTGACAAAAGAAAACCTGTCGCTTGCGGAAGACGGCACATGGTGGATTAAAAGTGCCCGCCAGAAGACCAAGATAGAATTTGAAATCCCCTTGTTGGACTTGCCGTTACAGATTCTGAAAAAGTACAGTGATGCCGTTTCTGATAACAGGCTGCTACCGATGTATTGTAATTCCAACATGAATCTCTACCTGAAAGAGATTGCCCGGATTTGCAACATCAACCGTCCGCTGGTATTTCACGTGGCCAGGCACACCTACGCCACGGAAATCACCCTTTCGCATGGGGTTCCTCTTGAAACCGTCAGCAAAATGCTCGGACATAGCCGGATTGAAACCACACGTATTTACGCGAAAGTGACCGATGACAAGATTGATTCCGACACAAGGACTTTGAACCGGAAAATATCGGAACGTTTTTCCGTCGTGATTTGATTACCTCTTAAAAAAACAAGAACATGGAAAAGAATATAGAAAACCAGAATATCAAGCGGCGTAGTACATTTGCCGTATTGTTCTATATAAACCGCACGAAAGTCCGCAAGGACGGAATGTGCCAGTTATTGTGCAAGGTAAGCATCGATGCCGAATGGGCACAGATAGGAACCAAAGTATCCGTCAATCCCTCTATTTGGAATCCCGACAAAGGACGCGCCGACGGACGGAGTGAAAATGCAGTTACGGTGAACCGCGCCATAGATGACCTGACAGACGAGATAACCGGACATTACGACAGGATAAAGAACAGTCTGGGGTTCATTACAGCGGAACTTGTCAAGAATGCAGTCAAAGGCATCGGGCAGAAACCACTTACCCTGCTTGCCTTGTTCAGGGAGCATAACGAGGAGTTCAAGAAGCGTATCGAGATAGACCGCATACAGGAAACATACGACTCCTACAAGCGTTCCTACAAGCACCTTTCCGCTTTTGTTCAGGAGAAGAAAGGCGTGGAGGACGTGACATTGAGAAGCCTTGACCGTGCGTTTTATGACGACTTCGAGTTGTTCCTGCGCACGAACCGCAACCAAAAACCCAAGACCGTACATGAACACCTGTACCGCCTGAAGAAGCTGACAATGCGGGCGGTCAGCCAGGGGACATTGCGCCGTGACCCTTACTGCCGCCTGCATCCCGAACTGCCAAAAAGAAAAAGCCGGCACATGAAATTGGAGGACTTGAAGACACTGATGACCACCCCGGTGGAGAAGCCTCAACTGCAATTCGTAAGGGATATGTTCATTTTCTCGACATTTACCGGATTGGCGTATGCGGACTTGAAAAAACTGTCGGTCAATGATGTCACGCAGGCTGAGGACGGCACATGGTGGATTCACATCCACAGGCAAAAGACGGATACGCTTTCGTCTGTCCGCCTGTTGGATATTCCCCTTCAAATCATCGAGAAATATCGTAGCCAAAGAACCGGGGACAAGGTATTCAATGTTTACAATCGTGGATATTTTATAACATTGACACGAGAGCTGGGACAGGTATATGGCTTTGATTTGACCTACCATCAGGCCAGGCATAATTTCGGGACCCACATCACCCTCTCGCTCGGTGTGCCGATAGAGACGGTCAGCCGCATGATGGGACACAACTCCATTTCCACCACCCAGCTGTATGCCCAAGTAACGGACACCAAAGTGGACGAGGATATGAAACGGCTAAAGTCCACAGGTTTCGGAAAACAGATACAGCTTTGCGAAGAAGATTTCATCGTCAAGAAAAAACGGGGAAGAAAGTCTGAAATGGCATAAAATAAAAACGGAGAAATGCCCTTTGTAAAAAGGAAATCATTTCTCCGTCTCTTTTAGTGAACGATGCTATACCCATCGTTGTTCTTCCCGGCAACGCTTGTAGGAATCCTCCAGTATCTTCAGAATATCCGATTCCTTATACAGAGTCTTGCCCTGCACCATGTAATAAGGAACCACCCCGAATGTCCGGTACTCCTGCAATGTGCGCCTGCTTACCCGCAGGACTTTGGAGAGTTCCTCGTCAGTGAGGAAGCGCTCACCGTTAAAGAGGGATTTCGGCATCTTCTCAATCACGGAGAGCATCTTCTCCATTTTTTCCAGCCCTTGAAACATCACGTCGATCCGAGGGTCTTTGTCGTCCAAGAAATGATAGCTCATAATCTGCTTTTTATTAAAGGGTGATAATTCAAATCCAACAATCTCTGTACGTCTTCAGGCTTGTAGAACAGCTTGTTCTTGATACGGCTGAAAGGCAATATCCCTTTGTTGCGATATACCTGTAGTGTCTTCTTGTTGATGCGAAGCACATCGCACACCTCCTGATTATCCAGCCAGTTTTTCAAGCCGAGGTCCTCGGCCGGACGGCATACCCGCGTCATCCGTTCCTCAAAATCACAGAACCGGACACGCAATTCTTCAAAAGTCTGTTTGTCAACACATATTATTTCCATAATCCTTGCTTCATTTTAATTAAACATTTGGCTGATGTCTGAACCTCGCCGGCAATGACTTGCCCTTTTGGTTGAGGAACGCCTCCACTTCGGATGCCTTGTAGTAGGTTCTCCCGTCAATCATGTAATAGGTCACGAGCTTCTTCTGGCGGTAACGCGCCAGCGTGCGTTTGGTGATGCCGAGCAGCCGGCACAGGTCGTAGTTGTCCAAGAGCGTGTCGCCGTCCAGGCATTCCTTCAGCTTGTTCATACGCTCCAATGCCCGCTCTATCCTGTCGAACCGTTCCATGATTTGGGCGAACATCTCGCTGTTTATCTGTAACATGAGTAATCTGTTTTAAGTGTAACTTATCGTTTGCTTACACCTTGTTGCGCAACAGGTTATATCATATTATAAGGCCAACAGCGTACCAATGACACCGATAGACACCAAGAGGAACTGATATAACATTGTATATCAGTGAAATAAAAATCTGAGGCTGTAAAAATGAATAAATGGCGAATCTTGCAAATTGCAAGATTTCCTTGCAGGATGCAATGGACTATCGCGAGGATTTGCGATAAATGAGACGGACAATCCCGTTTTTGAAAGCAACTGTCCTGTAAAGTTTCCAACGATTGACCGGAAGTCGATGCAGGCAGTCCGTACCGTTGCCTGTTGTCAGAGGAAGAATGTAGATGATGATTTCGTCAATGAGGTGGTAGATGGAAAGCCCGTGTAGCAAGTCAAGGCTCTTTGGGTCGGATATTTCTGAGGTAAAGGTAAAGGAGTCCGGTTTCTCGTCCTTTTCACAAATCAAGTCCAGCATGGGATAGCCGGGAAACAGCGTGAAGGTACTCCTCTCGTGCCAGAACGGGAAACCTTGGCTGTCCGTCTTCACCCATTGCAACAACTCTTCATTCGGGTCGGGAAGATAACCGTCCAATGTCACTGCCGTTATGATTTGTATTCTTGCCATACCTGTCCGTCTAAAAAAAGAAGCGTGGTAGCCACGCACTCAGACAGAGGCTCTGGTAAAGCCTAAAGGAGAACACGCAACACCACGCTATGACAGAGCATAGCATAAGCATTACGCAATCATTCTCCTTTAACGTCAATTTACCAGATTTCTGTCCGAGAAGCTTGCGCTCTTATGTTATATAATCAGCAGAGGGGTTTTCCCTCCACCGGTTTTCTTCTATGTTTCAGACCGGCAAGGCTATACCCTGCCAAATCTTTTGCAAATTTACAAAATTTCAGTCGGATTGAAAAATCATTTCAATATATTCTGTGTCAACACTGTTGCCGGAAATAGATAGAATATCGGGGATTATCTTATCCCGTATTTCTTCATCTTCCGGTACAGTGTTGAAGAGTTTACATTCAACAATCGTGCGGTCTGTTCACGATGCCCGTTGCACGCTTGAAGGGCATTTGCAATGGCTTCCCTCTCGCTGTTTTCGTCTTTCAAAGGCAATATGTCCGGAGTTTTCTCCGTAATCCGAATATCAGTCTGACTGTCTGCGTTCAAGTCCGGCAACTCCAATACAGGGGTTTCCGTAAGCAACACCGCCCGTTTGATCCGGTTCTGCAATTCCCTGACATTGCCCGGCCAACGATAAGAACGAAGTCGGTATATGGCATCTTTTGAAAAGCCTTTTGTCTCTTTCTTAAGTTCTTTGGAAAACCGTTCACGGAAAAATTCCGCCAAAGGCAAAATGTCATCAGCACACTCGGCCAAAGATGGCATCCTGATTTCCATCTCTGCCAGACGGTGGTACAGGTCTTCCCGGAATCGTCCTTCCTTGATGGCCCGTTCCAGATTTTCATTCGTTGCCGCCACAATCCGCACGTCTGCCATCCGCTCCCTGTCGCTGCCGATAGGGGTATAGGTATTCTCCTGCAACACTCTAAGGAGCATGGACTGTATGTCAATAGGCATCGTGCCGATTTCATCCAGGAAGAGCGTACCGCCTTTTGCCATGTCGAAATATCCGTTCTTTGCCGTATCCGCACCGGTGAAGGCGCCTTTCTCGTGTCCGAACAGGAGGGATGCCGCAAGTTCGCGTGGCAACGCTCCGCAATTGACCGCTACAAACTTGCCGTCACGTCCGCTGTTCGCGTGAATGCCCTGTGCCACGGACTCCTTGCCGGTACCGTTGGCACCGAGTATCAGCACCGACATATCCGACGGGGCTACTATCCTCGCGTATCTCTCCACCTCAAGTATTTTAGGGCAGGTACGTCTGAACAGGTCTTTCGGTTTCGTGCGGACAGTCGCGAGCGGACGGAATATCTCTTCCGCCAGTTCAAGCAGGTGTTCCCGGTGTACCGGCTTGGGCAGATAGTCTTTTGCCCCCAACTTGATGGCGCGTACCGCATCCGGTATAGACCCGTATTCCGTTGTCACTATGAATGGAATGTCTTTCTTCTCTTTTGTGAGCCACTCTAAAAGCGATATTCCGTCACCTTCAGGCAAGCGCACATCGGACAATATGAAGTCGAACCGATGCTTGCGTATCAATGCACGTGCGGCCGGTTCACGCATGGCGGTCATTACATCGTACCCCGCCTGTTCAAGCCAGTCTTTCTGGCGTTGTGACAAACTTATATTGTCTTCAACTATCAGTACCTTCTGTTTCATCGCTCATTTTCTTTATTTCCTTTTCAGCTTCTGTTATAAGTCCGGAGATGTGTCCTATCAGCAGCTTCACCTGTTCATTGACGGTATTCATATCGCATGCAGAATCGTTTAACGTGGTGCGGAGTTTTACCAGTGGAGCATCGGCCCGTAACAACTCCAACGAGGGCTTTATCTCGTGGGCTATGTCATGGAGCTTTTCAATGTCCCCTGTCTTTATTGCCGATTGCAAGTCTGCCATATTTTGTTCGGACTGGATAATGAAAGTTCTTAGCAGTTCTCTTTTATCAAGCACATCTGCCGTGAACGTGGCAAAATCCGGTGTATGTGACTCTTCCACATCGCGTGACACCACAGAAGAGACCATATCCAACAGTTCTCTCATGGAAAACGGCTTGTGGATGGAGTCCGTGAATCCGCCCTTTATGAATGCCTCTTTTTCTCCTTCTCCTCGTGCAGTCATGGCTACTATCGGAATTGTGTGTGAATTTCCGATGCTGGATTTGCGAAGCAATGCCAGAATTTCAAAACCGTTGGTTTCCGGCATCTGTATGTCGCTTAGCAGCAAGTCGTAATCCTGCCTGCGCATCTCATTGACCAGTTCTTTGGCATTGGAACAGGTGGTACACGATACTCCGTTGCGTTCAAGCATTTCCTTGGCTATTTCCAGTTGTAATGTGTCATTGTCTATAACAAGTACGCGCTGTGGCAATGGCAGACGGTCTTGCGGAACTGCCGACGCTTCACTATTGATTTTCTCATTGGAAACCGCTAACGGCAGGGATACACGAAATGTGCTGCCATGCCCGATTTTACTTTCCACATCAATGCTGCCTCCTAAAAGTTTGACCAATCCTTTTGTGATGGGCAAGCCCAACCCGAAACCTTCGGCATTCGCCTCAGACGACAGGCGTTCAAACGGACGGAAGATACGCGAAACGGTGTCTTGATCCATACCGATTCCCGTATCCTTTATTTCTATATAAAGCATTCCATTTTCATATCGGACATTGAACTGTATCATACCGGCGTTTGTAAACTTCACAGCATTCGTCAGTAGATTGTCTATAATTTGAGAGATACGATCCATGTCACCGCACAGTACGACATCCGTATTTTGGGAATCATGGTGGAATATGATTCCCTTATTATTGGCAATATGTGAAAATCCGGTCACAATACGTTCCAACAGATCATTAAGGTTGAACGGTACATTGTTGCAGGTTTCCTTGGACTCGTTCAGGCGGTACACGTCCAGCAGATTGTTCAGCAGGTGCAGGATATGTTTGCACTCCGTTTCGATATTTTCCAAATGGTGATTCCTGCGTTTCCTGTCCCGGGTATCTTTTGCCAGTTCGACATATCCGTAAATGATGTTCAGGGGGCCGCGTATGTCATGCGAGATAGTAAGTATGACGTTTTTACGCGTTTCCAGCAGTTCATTATTCCGGTCAATGACACCCTCCATCTTTTTCCTGAGCAGCGAATCCCGTTTCAGATGTTTCTGGATAATCAGGTACGAGAACACCAGCAGGAGGATGGCGGCGATGATCAGCCCGGTGATGATGGAGGTGGAGCGTTGGTGCGCTTGGGCTATCTGCTCTTCCCTGTCCCGGAAGGCGGCTTGTGCATGGTCGCTGATGTTACCGAGCAGGGCGAACAGTTTGCGGTTCAGTTCCCTGTTGCGGATGCGCAGGCTGTCGGTGTAATTCTCCATGTTGCGTATCCGCTCCGCTTGCAGGGCGATAAGCTGTTCGTTCAGCGAGCGGAGCTTGTCGGACGAGGCGGGCACTTGCACCGTTTCCTTGCCGCCGAACCATCCGGCTATGCCTTTCTTCTTCTGCACGACGGTACGGGTCTGTGTCGCTTGCCTTGCAGCTTCTGGCAGATGGTTCACCAGCAGGCTGTCGGCTTTGTCCTGCTGGTGGAACACCTGCATGATTTGGTGCAGGTGTGTCTCCTTGTCCGCCAACAACTGTTGCAGGGTATCTATCTGCGACAGACCGAATATGTAGCTATGGTTCGTTTGCAGCATTTGCAGCAGGCTGTCCACCCTCAGCCGTCTCGTTTGGTAGGCATGGTAGTCCTCATCCTCCCAAGCGATGACGCTCTCGCCCAATGAGGCGAGTACCGTGATGTTGCGGTGTATCTCGGATATGTCACGGCGTGCCTGTCTGATTTCGTAGGTGTCGGCCTCGATTTTCCGAAGGCGTGCGTGTTCATGGAAAAGAATAGCGGCCATGCTGATGATGACCGCCATTAACATCATATAGCCGAAGAGGATTTTAGCTTGCAGGGGTATGTTTCTGTTCATATATAACAAGGTCATATTAAACATCTGTATCGTAAATCCTCTTTTGCAGCAGGTCTATAAAGTTCATGGCATCCATAGGGGTGGAGCGAGAGAGGTCGAACGAGAGTATCATAGCCTGCAGGCTGTTGTCATACGAACTTTTGCTGCCCTTGCGGTCTTGCCCGCCCTCCGTTTTTTCGGGGATGGAGACCAACGCCTCCGCTTCGCTGCCGTCTATGCCGGAAAAGACGAAAGAACCGTCGTCCTGCCGGTCGATTTTCCCTCCGGCGGCTATTATCTGTTCCATCAC